>Ga0302270_10000167_pt1 | contig 70549 bp, 55 predicted proteins | sample III_Bog_E2_3_FD_198773 | JGI IMG/M metagenome (GOLD analysis project Ga0302270, IMG submission 198773) | Peat permafrost microbial communities from Stordalen Mire near Abisko, Sweden - III_Bog_E2_3 | ecosystem: Environmental > Terrestrial > Soil > Wetlands > Peat | place: Sweden: Abisko... | reverse complement strand
GACTGCATAATCTACTACGCCCTCGGCTGACTTCTCGCTCCGATTTGCATCGTCGCCCTTTCAGGCATGAGGCGAGATCTCCCCAGGTAAGAACGCACTCCTTCGCTGCACGACCGCCGGATCTACGCCGCTTCCCTTTGGTCACAAGAGCTTCGCGGTATTGGGCCCGCTCGCCCTGTTTGGCACCGCCTTGTATCCAGTTCTTGTTCATCGGCCCGCAGCTTCGATCCACGCTTCCTCCCCACACTCGGTCGCCCTCATGCAGTTGCGCTTCGCTTCGTTCGCTGTGACCTGCTTACGGCGGGACTTACACCCGTAAGAACGCGCCCATGCTGGGCGCACCAGCAAAACGGCCTCCGCTTGGAGCGGAGGCCGTTGGAGTTTGCTTCAGGCTTGCGCCTTACTTCAATTCGCCTGTGTCGCTCAGCGTGATGCCGCCGGGGCCGGAGTTCTTCTTGGCTTCATTGGCCTTGCGGGTGCCCATCGCCTTGGTGCGCCAATCTTCCGCCTTGGCGACATCGTCCTTGCGGGCCGTCTCGTTGCCCCAATCCACATCGGCCTTGCAGCGATAGATGAGATTGAGATAAGACATGGCGTCATCGTAGTTGGGCCGGTTCTCGACGGCCTGGTTGAGGTACTGCAACCCCTCCTCAACGAGCGGAGCATTCTGCGCAATCAGCGGCTGCATCACGTTCTTGGGCGCCTTGGCATTGCCGGCTCCGTCGTCGGTGATGCCGGCGGCGGCCAGCGCAACCAGGGTATTCTTGTGCGCCTGGGTCCAGTCGATCAGGCCGACATAGAGCGCCGCTTCGGGATCCTTGGGATCTTCGGCCAGCACCATCTTCTGCCACTTCTTCGCCTCATCGAGCTTCTTGATCTGGAAGTTGATGCTGGCGATCTGCTTCATGCTGGTCACGTCGTGCGGGTTCTTGTCCAGAACCTCCATGAAGATATCAATAGCCTGCTGGGCATTCTGCAGGTTCTCGGGGGTATCCAGGCCGGGCACCACATTCTGCGCCAGCGCGGTGGCCAGATAACTCTTGGCCATCGGCAGAGTCGGATCCAATTCCATGGCCTTCTGGAAGTGGCCGATGGCCTCTTCATAGTGGGTTCCTTTGTAGGCTTCCACTCCCTTGTTCAACTGGTCGCGGGCGGCGAGCTTGTCGCACCCGCTGAGGGAGATCAGCAAACCGGCCAAGGCAACCGCGAGCACCGAAATACGTGCGGGTCCATTCATCTTCGTATCCTTCTCCTTCAGACGGAGGCCGGAAGCCGACCAGACGCCTGGAATCTCTTGTTGCATCTGGCAGCGGACGGGAGATTCCGTCGCCAGGATGGACTGTTTCAACCTGCCTTCCGTGCGGCAGAGTCACTCCGTACGGCGCCGGTCAAAATGCGCGACCGGCAATTGAAAAAACTCCCAACATCCGCGGCATGGTGGCTGGCAGCCCTCCCTTATGCAGGCGGGCCGAAGCGAGCCTGCTATTGGCCGGCCATGATCTTGGGCGTCATCAGGCCAACGTGATCGACGTTGGCGGAGCGGCCGATATCGATGACCTCGGCGACGGCGCGGAAATCGACATTGTCGTCGCCCTTGACGAACATGACGCGCTCGGCGCGGTTGGCGTAGATCTCGGTCAGGCGCGCCTGCAGCTCTTTTTGAGCCGCGACGCCGCCCTGGCCGTTGAAGATCACCGTGTCGTTGATCTTGTAGGATGGGGGCGCGCCCGCCTCATGCAGCACCTGCACGACGATGGTACGGTCACTCTGGGGCTGCTGCGTCGGATTCTTGGGCGGCTGGGGCACCAGCGCATCCAGGCCCTTCGGCGTTACCGGCACGATGACCATGAAGATGATCAGCAGCACCAGCAGAACGTCAATCATCGGGGTAACATTGATGTCGGAGGAGTAACCGCCTCCGCCTCCCGTTGTCATACCCATGGCTTCAAACTCCTCTTAATACTCGAAATCGTTCCTGTAAAGTTGGCGAAAACTATTCGCCGCCGGATGTGCCGTTTTCCTTCTTCTGCGTCAACAAACCCACATCGTCCACACCGGCGGTGCGCACGGCGTCGATGGCGTCTTCCACGGCGCGGTACTGAGCGCGGGCATCGGCGCGAACAAAGATCATCTTGCCGGGCTTGTCGGAGAGCTTCTGGCGCACCTGCGTGCCCAGCTCTTCAACGGCGACCTTGTTCTGACCGAGGAAGACTCCGCCATCGCGCGTGACGGCCACGACAATGGCATCTTCCTTGTCGGCGTCGGGCATATTGATGGTGTTATCGACCTTGGCCATATCGACGGCCACTTTGTTCTGGAGCATGGGGGTGATGACCATGAAGATGATCAGCAGCACCAGCATCACATCGACCATGGGGGTGACGTTGATGTTGGAGTTGACGTTCTTGCCTTCTGCGCGGACTGCTTGTGCCATTCGCTTGTGCTCCGTTGCCTCGAAATTTTGAATCCGGATGGAACTTGGCCTGGGCCTTGAACCATCGGGAGGGCGCGAGGAGTGAGTCCGCCGGGCGGAAGAGAGACTGCTCTCTTCCGCCCATGGGGCATCCCGCTCACGCCACGAGCCGCTTCGCTTAGCGCTTGTGGCTCTGCTTGATGAAGTAGTCGATCAGTTCGCTGGAGGAGTTGTCCATCTCCACATCGAACGACTCGACGCGACCGGTGAAGTAGTTGAAGGCCATAACGGCCGGGATGGCGACAAAGAGGCCGGCGGCGGTGGTGACCAGGGCCTCCGAGATGCCGCCTGCGACCGCGCCGAGACCCGCGAGCTTCTGGGTGGCGATGGCCTGGAAGGCATTCAGAATGCCGATGACGGTGCCGAGCAGGCCGACGAAGGGCGCGGTGGAGCCGATGGTGGCCAGGACCGCGAGGCCCCTCTTGAGCTTGGCGTGGACGATGGCTTCGGCGCGTTCGAGGGCGCGCTGCGAGCTGGCGATCGACTCATCGGTGGCAGAGCCGCCGGAGGAGCGGAACTCCTGCAGGCCGGCGGTAACCACCTCGGCCAGATGCGACTTCTTGTTGCGGTCGGCGATCTTGATGGCTTCCTCGAGCTTCGAGTCCTTGAGGGCGCCGGCAACCTTGGGCGCGAACTCACGCGACTGCTTGCGGGCGGCCGAGAAGTAGAGGGCGCGGTCGATCATCACGGCCAAAGACCAGATCGACTCGATGAAGAGAACGCCGGCGATGCAGCGGGCCGGCCATCCCATGTTGTGCAAAAGGCCTAAGAAGTTGAAGCTGACCGCCTCATCGTCGAAGAGAAAAGCCAGATTGGCGGCGCTGTGCGAAGCGAAATGCGTGAGCTGAGCGAGAATCACTGAATCGTTCCTCCTAAGGAGTTTCTTGGGTACTGCGCGAAGATTGCGTTTGCTGTGGAATGCGCTTTCTTTTGGGCGGCGCATTCAGGCCAGAATCAAAGCTCCATCCCCATACCGGCGAAGAGAGCCACAAACAAACCGGGACGTCAGTTGAGAGTAAAGTTCACATCGACCGTGGTATCCACTTCCACCGGCTCGCCGTCGAGGACGGTGGGCTTGTAGCGCCAGCTCTGCACGGCGGTGATAGCGGCCTGCTGCAACATTGCCGGCCCGCTGACAACGGTCAGGTTTTCGATGGTGCCCGTCTTGGAGATGGTGGCGTGCAGCACCACAACACCCTGCACGCGGGCGGCCCGGGCGATCGGCGGATAGACGGGATGGGTTTGTGAAATGATGTTGGCGGCTTCTACGCCGCCCGATACCGTAATCTTTTTGGGAGCGGCGGCCTTGACCTGGAGCTTGGGAGCGTCACTAAAGAGGCTGCCCATGCCGCTGGCGCCGCCGAAGTCGGAGCCGGCCACCGAGAAGGAGGCAACGGGCGCTTCCCTCTGGGTGACGATCTTGATGTCATGCGGGATGCGCGTGGGCGCGGTGAGCTGATTGTTGATCATCTCCGCGCGCACCGGGGCGACATGAACGGCCTCCGGCGGAGGCGGCGGAGGCGGCGGGGGCGGCGGCGGGGGAGGAGCAACCAGGGCCATGGTCATGGCCGTCATGGGCAGCGCCTCGGGACGGAGAAGCGGAATCAGAATCACAACCGCGACAAGGATGCATTCGAGCGAGGTCGTCAAAATAGCATAACGACCGCTCCCGCTCTTGATCCTGCCTCCGGATTCAAACGTGGAATCTTCAAACATGGCCAGCCTCGAAATGAGTGTTTACTTACCTCTTAAATTAGACACCGGGGATCATGAAAATGTTCCCAGCAGTCATACCTCGTTGCGGGACGCGCGGAAGAATCCCAATCCACGCGCATTCCCATGGAAAACGCACACAAAAACCCGGCGGAAGAGCCGGGGAAAAGCTATACGCGGGCGCGCTTTGCGGCCGGAAGCACCACGTCCTTGCCCCGCTGAGCGCGCCACTCCTGCCAGGCGACGAGCATCGGAGCCGCCACGGCGATCGAGGAGTACGTCCCGATAATGATACCCACTACAAGTGCAAATGAAAAGCCCCTTAGAACCTGTCCGCCAAAAATATACAGCGAGAGGACCGTAATGAACGTCAATCCCGAAGTTAGCACGGTCCGGCTCAGGGTCTGGTTGATGCTGCGGTTGACGACATCGGGGAGCGATTCCCGGCGGTTGAGGCGGAGATTCTCGCGGATGCGGTCAAAGACGACGATGGTGTCGTTCATCGAGTAGCCGACCAGGGTGAGAATGGCGGCGATGACGGTCAGGCTGATCTCCTGATTGGTCAGCGCAAAGGCGCCAATGGTGATCAGTGTGTCGTGGAAGCAGGCGACGACGGCAGCCACGCCGTAGATCAACTGGAAGCGGAACCAGAGGTAGACGAGCATCCCGGCCATCGAGTAGAGCGTGGCCAGTAAAGCTTTGTTTTCAAGCTGCTTGCCCACCGTCGGTCCGACGACATCGACGTTCACGTCCGTGTCTTTGAAGGGGTTTGGATAGTAGGCGTGCAGCGCATCGACGATCTGCTTGCGTCCCAGATCGAGCGATGTCTCATCCTGCTGTTCGGGCAGGCTGATCAGCATCTCGTTGCCGGACGATTCGCTCATGTCGTGAATGGGCTGAACGCTCGAGTCCTTGATGCCGGCCGCCGAGATGGCCTGGCGAATCTTGTCGATATCCGGAGTCTGCTCGAACCTGATCTGCACTTGCGTGCCGCCCTTGAAGTCGACGCCCAGCGGCACCGGCGAGCCGATGCTGGCCCAGTGCATGCCCATCGAGACGATGCCGGCCACGCTGAAAATCATGGAAAAGGCAAGGAAGTACCACTTCTTTCCCAGCCAATCGATATTTACTTTGCCAAATAATTCCACTGCTTTTCTCCGCTTCCTGGGGCTGGAACTCTAACGGTTCCAGCGTTCTTGTTCTTTCTTACTTAAATCGACAACGGCTCGCCCGGTTGCAGCTTGTTCAGATGGGCATCGAAGATCACGCGCGAGACATAGACCGCCGTGAAGAGATTGGCCAGCAGACCGATGGTCAGCGTGACCGCGAAGCCCTTCACCGGGCCGGTGCCGAACATGAAGAGGATGGCCGCCGAGACGATCGTCGTCACGTGCGTATCGACGATGGTGATCCAGGCGTGAGCAAAGCCCTGATCGACGGCCGCCGAGGGCGCCTTGCCGGCGCGCACCTCTTCGCGGATGCGCTCAAAGATCAGCACGTTTGAATCCACGCCCATGCCGATGGTCAAAATCACGCCGGCGATGCCGGGCAGTGTGAGCGTAAGAGCATTGGCGCCACCGGACATGGCGCTCGAAAGCCCCATGATGCCCAGCAGAATCAACAGATTCAGGAAGAGCGCCAGATTGGCGTTGATGCCCGAACCTTTGTAGTAGATGAGCATGAAGACCATGACCAGCGCCACGCCCACGATTGCCGCGGTCACGCCTTTGCGGATCGAGTCCGCTCCCAGCGAAGCGCCGACAAACCTTTTCTCCAACTGCGAGAGCGAGGCCGGCAGAGCGCCCGTGCTGAGCAGCTTGGAGAGGGCCGTCACTTCATCCTGCGAGAAGCTGCCGGTGATACGGCCGGAGTCGTGGATGGGACTCTCGATGTTGGCCACTTCCTTGACCTGGTCGTTCATCACCACGGCCATCGAGTGGTTCACATTCTTGCTGGTGTAATCGTAGAAGCGCTCGCCGGCCTCGTTGGTGAGGGTGAAGGAGACCTCGCGGCGTCCGGTATTCGGATCGGTGCCGGGATCGGCCGAGCGGAAGTCGCTGCCGGCGACGATCGAGAGGCGCTGCAGCAGATAGTAGCTGGGCTCCTCGGCGCCGGAGGCCATCACGCCGGTAAAGCTCTTCAGCTCATCCTCGGGCGGGATATTGCCTCCGAGCGAGGCCATGGCGGTCTGCTCATCCTTGTAAGGCCCACTGACGACGGCGTGAATCTCCAGCCGGTTGGTGCCCTGGATGATCTTCTCGATGTCGCTTTCGTTTTCGACGCCGGGCAGCTCGACCAGAATCTGGTTCTTGCCCAGGCCGTACTCCTGGATCACCGGCTCGCTGACACCCAGCGCGTTGACGCGGTCGCTGATGGCCTCGATGGCCTGCTGCACGGTCTTCTTCTCCAGCGCGGCCTCGTTCATCGGCTTCATCGTCAGCGTCCAGATGCTGTTCGAGCCGCTCTCGACGTTGTACTCGTTGGAGTACTTGGAGTCGAGCAGCGTCTCGGCGGCGCTGGAGTTGGCCGCGGAGATACCCTCGATGCGGATCGCCTGCGGCTTGGCCGGATCGGAGACGTAGACCTGCGAGTAGCTCAGCTTGGCCTTGGTCAGATCCTGCTGGATGCGCACCGCGGTGTTGCTGGTCTCGGCGTAGATCGCCTCTTCAACCTTGACCTGCAAGATCAGGTGAGCGCCGCCCTTCAGATCGAGGCCGAGGTGGATGCGCTTGGTGAGGCCCTCGCTGAGATCCTTGCCGGTGAGGCCCTTCGAGGCGCCGAAGATGCCCCAGACACAGAGCAGCAGCACCGCAATAATCAGGAAAAACTTGTTCTTCAGATTCTTCTTCATCGTCCCGTTTCTCTATTCAGTGGTCAGTGATCAGTGTACAGTGGCCGGAACCACTCCCTGTTCACTGTCGACTGCCCACCGTACCCTGCTCACTACTCACTGTCGGTCGTAACCGAGGCGATGGCGTTCTTGGCCACCTCGAGCTTGAGGCCGTCCGGCGCCACCCTGACGACAATCGAATCGTCCTTGATGGAGAGGATGATGCCGCGAATGCCGCCGGCGGTGGTGATGCGGTCGCCGGTCTTGATCTTGGCGAGCATCTCCTGCCACTGCTTCTGCCGCTTCTGCTGCGGGCGAATCATCGCAAACCACATCACGACAACCAGCAGCAAGGGCAAGAGCAGCATGATGCCCCCACCGCCCGCGGCTGACTGCTGAAAGAACAAAACTGCAAGACTGGTTGCCACACGCATCCTTTACAAGCCCCTGAGCGGCTGAATGCCGTCCATCAGGGCACAGGCTTCTCCGGCGATTGGCCGGACGCCTGAAAAAAAGTTTGTCTCCGGGAACGATCCAGACTGGCCCTAACCGCTGGCCTCGGCCACCGCTGGCGGCCGTCTGCTTCCTCTTCGACACAGCCCTCTTCTGGTAGTCCGTTTTGAGGGCGGCGGCATCGATTGCGCGCACACGCTGCCCGGATTCCAAAAGGAGTGCCTCAATAGATAAGATACGCGCGGACGTGGGGCTGTCAAGGAGCGCCGTCCGTGGACCGTGGCTTTTACGAAGAACTTATGGATCGATTATGCCTGATTTACGCCTGCGGCGTTGTGATGGAGCTGAGAGTGGAGAGGAGTCGCAAATGAATTCGATCATGCGCGATGTGGTTCTGATCGTGGCGGCTGCACTTGCTGAGGCGTTTTTGCTGTGGGCGCTGTGGAACTTCCTGAGAGCCAGCCGTCGGCGGCCCTCGCGCCGGGCCTGGGAGTTCGGGGAGCGCGCTCCGCAGACGAGCCCGACCTTCCGCACCTGGCAAGACCGGCCCGTTGCGGCCACTTCACGAGTGGCGATGAGCGGCGACACTCAGATGCCTGTTCGCCGACCGATGACCTCAGTTCGCTGACCTCTCACTCTTTCGGCTTCCCCAGAACTGTTCCCCATCCTTGCGGCCTACCAGTCGCAAGGATGGGAAAGCAGGCCCCGCAGGCAGTTTTGACCCTCACAGATCCCTGATCCCTACTTTGTCTTCTCCGGTTCGTCGCCGGCATCCTCCACCAGCACTGCCGAGCCGGGGATCACCTCGAAGCTGACCGCCTCCCTGCCAGTGGGATGGAAGGTGACGCGCAACGGCTCGCGCTGCCACTCCGCTGGGCCGCAGACCGGCTCCGGATGGTTCTCCGGATCGAAGGGCGCAAGCTTTTTGGCCAGCACTGGCTTGCGCGCCTCCACCTGCGCTACGACCGCATACAAGCTCTTGCCGGTCGCCGTTACGCCGCAGTAGGCCCCGTAGTCGCGGAACCAGACGAGCTGACTGACTCCGGGATCGTAGTCGGGCAATTTCAGAGCGATGACGTGGCCGGTGACACGATCCACCAGCAGCCACGGCCCGCGCTGCCAGACCCATGTGCTTTCCGCACGGGCAGAGGCCGGCTTGGCGGTACTGGCCGCACGGGCGGAGGCCGGCTTGGCGCCGGCGGTAGTTATATCGCTTGTCTTGGTGCTGGAGCTAGCATTGCCGCTGGGCGCGGAAGTCGCGCCGGATGCGGAGGCCGCGCTCGCCGGTTCGTTGGGCAAGGCGTCGTTGATGCGAATCACGCGGCGAATGACGAAGCTGCGGTCGGTCACGTCGTGGGCGTCGCCGGTGGTCCACTCCTTGAGCACGCCATCGACGCGTAGCGGGCGCACCGATAACTCCGTCTCACTGGCCAACGCGCCCGCCGGATCGCCAACCTTCGAGTAAGCCACCTTCCGCGCCGCGCCGAGCAGGACGACGTGAGGCTTGCGGGGAGCGGCGTGAGCCACCGGCGAAACAGAGAGCATTGTTGCGATTACGACGATTGCCAAACCCAATTTTCTGCTCATGAAATCTGCCCCTTATGAACATAGTTCCAGTTAGTGTTCGTTGTGCCCCACCCTTCGCAAAAACGCGAAGGATGGGGCACCCAACTTTATGGCTTAGTCAAGGGTTGGTTACCGGCCCGTCGAATTAATGGGAGGTAGTCGTTCGCAACTTCAATAACAATATGCTTGTTATCCCCAATAAATATACTTCTACCGGGATTCCTATACTCTCCCTCACCACAGGCTTTTGCGCCATCAATCAGATTAATAAATACCTCGACAATATGTGACCCCTTTAACCCTATGGATTCCGGTGAAAAGTTATACCTTATCATGAAATCCTTGACGGACCAAGTCTTAATATCAACCGATTGTATCGCAAATTCCGCACCGCATTCATACACGAAGTTCGGAGTATAACCTATCTCCAGGTTTCTAACATAGGACTCTTGACTTGCATCAATTCCAACTGGATGGCCCAAATCATAAGGATTCCCGATGCCCCAGGTTCCAATCAATATGGGAGGAACCCCTTGTGCCGTTACATAAGGTGCGGAGAGAAACGATATGCAAACCGCTAAAATCGCAGCGTATTTCATTGTCACCTTCCGTACATCAAACCCGCCCATGATGCGGGCTTTGGCCCCTGAGGGAATGTGAATTCAAAGCTGCAATTTCCCTCGGCGGCTAAAGCCGGTATTTCTTCACTCCTCACAATGTACGGGCTTAAGCCCGTACCCTCCAATCCTGCTTGTATCCCACCCTTCGCAAAGAACGCGAAGGATGGGGCACCCAACATCGAGTAGCAGTGATACTACTCTTAAAGCCCTGCCGCTTCCACGGCTCTTGCCACGCGGAATGCTGTTGCCTCATTCAGATGGCGGGCTAACACTTGCATCCCTACCGGCAAACCCGAGTGAGTTGTCCCGCAAGGAACGGTAACTCCACAGATGCCTGCCAGACTCGCCGTCACCGTATAAATGTCGGCCAGGTACATGGCCAGCGGATCGCCGGTTTTCTCGCCTAACTTGAAGGCTGCCGTGGGCGCGGTGGGAGTTACAATCGCGTCCACCTCGGCGAAGGCGCGCAGGTACTCCTCGGCCAGGATGCGCCGCACCTGTTGGGCCTTCAAGTAATAGGCGTCGTAGTAGCCCGCGCTGAGCGCATAAGTCCCCAACAGAATCCGCCGCTTGACTTCGGCGCCGAAGCCCTCGTCGCGCGAGTGGCGATACATATCGGCGAGCGTGGCCGAATCCTTGGAGCGCGGGCCGTAACGCACGCCGTCAAAGCGGGCCAGGTTGGCGCTGGCCTCGGCCGTGGCGACCAGATAATAGACCGGCACGGCGTACTTGGTATGCGGAAGTGCGACCGGCTTGACGATGCAGCCCGCGGCTTTGAGTTTGTCGATGCCCGCTTCGATGGAGGCGCGCACTTCGGCATCGAGGCCCTCGGCGAAGTATTCAGCAGGCACGCCGATGCGCAGACCTTCGGCTGATTTATCGCTCTCGGCGGCGTAGTCGGGCACAGGCGCCGGAGAGCTGGTGGCGTCCTGCGGATCGTGACCGGCGATGACGGAGAGCAGCGTGGCCGCGTCGCGGACATTGGCGGCGAAGGGACCGACACGGTCGAGCGAGGAGGCATAGGCGATCAGGCCGTAGCGCGAGACGCGGCCATAGGTGGGCAGCACGCCGACGACACCGCAGAAGCTGGCGGGCTGGCGAATGGAGCCGCCAGTGTCGGAGCCCAATGTGGCCACGGCGAGATTGGCCGCGACCGCTGCCGCAGAACCGCCCGAGGAGCCACCGGGGACGCGCTCCGTGTCGACGGGGTTGCGCACCGGGCCGTAGGCGGAGTTCTCGTTCGAGGAGCCCATAGCGAACTCGTCGCAGTTGAGCTTGCCGAGCAGCACCGCGCCGGCAGCTTCCAGGCGCGTCACCGCCGTCGCGTCGTAAGGAGGCTCGTAACCCTTCAGGATTTTGGAGCCCGCCGTGGCTGGAGCGCCCTGCATCACCAGCACGTCCTTGATGCCGACGGGAATGCCGGCGAGAGGCGGCAACGGGTCGCCCTTGGCGGCGAGGGCGTCGATCTTGGCGGCCTGCGCGAGCGCGCGCTCTTTGGTCAGGCTCAGGTAGACGTTGAGGCGCGGATTCTTTTGGGCGATGCGGTCGTAGTAGGCGGCAGCGAGATCGGCGGCCTTGGTTGTGCCGCTCGCGATCCCGGCGCGCAAATCGGCCAGGGATTTTGGATGCTCGACGAAGTTCTCAGTGGTCAATGGAGTCTTCCTCACTTTGGCCCGCAATTTGGCCATTTTTTGTAATGATCCTTGGATTCCCGATGAATCCGTTTCTCGCTTGGCAGCGCCCCTACGGGGCGCTACATCTTGACTGGCCATCATACCCAGGATTGCGCTTCGCTTCATCCTGGGCTATTTTCGTATGCTCCCTCCGGGAGCTGCCTGGACTGGCAGTCAAAGCCTTGTTGCTATTCCGAGAGCCTGGCTGCTATCCCGAGCATGAACGAGTGATTCAAACGCGCCTGGCAAATACGTCTAGCGCTCGATCACCTTGGGAACCTTGAAGAAGGCCGCGTCGGCCTCCGGCGCTTGCGACAAAACGACGGCGCGGTCGAGCGAGGGCTGGAGGCGATCCTGGCGCAAGACACCCGCGCCCGCGCCATCCAGCAATTCGCTCACCTGGGCGAGCGGCGCAATGCCCGTGGTGTCGAGTTCGTTCAGCTCGGCGACGTAATCAAGAATGGCATTCAGATCGTTGAGCATGCGCGGAGTCTCCTCCGGCGTGAGTTCGAGGTGGGCCAGCTCGGCCACGCGCTCGACTTCTTTCACGGTCACTTTGGCGGTCATAGTTTTCACTTCCTGTGCGGCCCTGCTGCGGCGGGTCGAATCCTAATTCACAAAACTCCGAAGATAGAGTATAGGTCATTCTGGCGGAATTACGCGGCGGCGCGCGGGGAGCGAGGAGACTGATTCTCGCTTTCCTGAGGCCAGATGCCACGCTTTCCGGTAGAGTATAAGGAAGTCCAGTGTCAGGAGGAGCGCCGCACGATGGGATTTCACGACGGCTTCGAGGCCGGAGAGCAGATTGATTACTATCGCATCGACTCGCTGGTGGCGCGCAGCGGCATGGCATCGATCTATCGCGCCACCGACACGCGCGACGGCCGCCAACTGGCGCTGAAGATTCCTCACCCCGACATGGAGGCCGATCCGATTCTCTTCGACCGCTTCCAGCGCGAGGCCGGCATCGGCGAGAAGCTCGATCACCCGATGGTGATGCGCGTCTATGGCGGCGAAGAGCGCACAAAAATCTACATGGTGATGGAGTGGTGCGAAGGCCGCCTGCTGCGCGAGATTCTGGACGAAGGCCCGCTCACCCAAGAGCGCGCGATCCGCATCGCCGTGCAGGTGCTCGAAGGCCTGGATTACATTCACGCGAACGGCGTGGTGCATCGCGACCTGAAGCCGGAGAACATCATGGTGGACGCGAACGACCGCATCAAGCTGATCGACTTTGGCATTGCGGGCGATGCGGCGGCCAAGCGGCTGACCTATGCGAATTTCACTGCGGCGATCGGCACGCCGAATTACATCTCGCCCGAGCAGGTGAAGGGCAAGCGCGGCGACGGACGCAGCGACGTCTATTCGATGGGCGTGATTCTTTACGAGATGCTCTCGGGCAAGCTGCCCTTCAACGGGCCGAATCCGATGGCGGCGATGAATGAGCGGCTGCTGAATTATCCCGTGCCGCCGACGGTGGCGAACCCGGCGATCTCGCCCCAGTTGCAAGAGGTGATCTACCGCGCCCTCGAGCGGGATGCGCGGAACCGCTACGCGAAGGCGAGCGAGTTTGCGCGCGACCTTGAGCATATGGATCAGGTCGGCGTCGAGGATCGCATCGAGTTGCGCGACTGGCAGAAGCGGAAGTCGCAGAACCTGCGCAAGGTGCTCTACTACGGCGGACTGGCGCTGATTCCGGTGGCGCTGTTGCTGCTGATGTTTCTGCTGGCCCATCATCGGCGATGAGGTTGTCGGAGCGAAGAGAGTGCAAGCTTCGAAGGCGAAGATTATGCGTACTTGTATTGCTCATTTTGTTGGCGAATAAGTAACCAATATCATGGTCTTTGAAGGTGAAAAAATGCCTGAAAACCGGCAGAAATGGCTTTGAAACGGCTAAAAACAAGCTGAAATCGGCAATTTGATGTTACTATTTAATTAACGGAAATAAAAGTCATGTTGTTGATAAATATACTGTTAATCGGTTTTTCCGGGGCAAGATCCAGCCGTAGGGCATAGGGGGGGGTGGGGGTAAACGCCCTTTCCGGTATTCGTTGTTGAAGAAAATGTTGTCGTTTGAGTAAACATGACGGCGGATTCTTCTTTCACTCCTGATTCATTATGCGCGCTGGAACGGTAATTCTCTGCAAGGACTGGCCGTCCAGGCGGAGGCGCTGTGCGCAAGGGGTTCGTTGTCTCCCCGGTCCCCAAAAGCGAGGGCCAGGGGCACCCTCGGCTGGATTTTGGGGGACCATTGAGACCGGAGCCACCTGCCAACAGAGGACAGGGGTCTGAGATCAGAGAACAGGGGTCAGGGGTCAGGCGAGACCGGGGCACCCGCCTAGTCTGATTTTTTTGAACCGTCCCTCGGGGGTTATAGCAAAACCACGATAGGTGTACCCAGAGCGAATGCACTCAAGTGTTGTTTTCCTCAAGAAAACAACACCTTCGATCAACCATTTTGGGCATGGAAATCGTGGTTTTGCTCTAAAGCCCAGGATATTTTGAGAGCGGATGGCGGCACGACTGAAGTCGTGCCCTTTCAAAGCAAAGAAACGGAGCCACGAACGTCGTGTTCTTTCTAAGCGAAGAAATGATGCCACGAACGCGGAACGGAGTTAGAGCGAGACCCATTGGCCGGAGTTGGCGGAGCGGAAGACCGCTTCGATGACCGTCATGTTTTTGATGGAGTCTTCGAGCGGGACCGGGACTTCGGTGTCATGCAAAATTGCTCTGGTGAAGGCGTCCCCCTGAAGGGTGTACTGGTTGCAGGCGGGAAAGCTCTCGACGGTGATGCCGCTGCCGCGCAGATCGCCTGTGGAGTCAATGAGCAGGCGCGCCGGGCGATCGGGCAGCGCGTTGAAGGGGATTTCAAAGTCGATGCGGCCCTTGGTGCCGACCATCAACAGGCGCTGCGTGGGGAGCATCTGCGTGCTGCAGGTGAAGATGGTGCGGCCGGTGGGAAATTCGAGGATGGCCGAAGCAAGTCGGTCAATCTTCATCTCAGGGTCGCGCTCAATGCTGCCAACGACGCGGATTGGCTCTGCGCCGAAGGCAAGGCGGGAGCCGTGGATAAGATAGCAGCCGATGTCCAGCAAGCCGCCGCCACCGAATTCAAGGTGATTGCGATAGTCAGCGGGGTTGGTGTTGTTGTAGCTGTAAACGCCGGCGATGGAGCGGAGCTGACCGATGCGGCCCTGTTGGATTAATTCGCGCAGACGCGTCCACTGAGGGTGGCACTCGATCATGAAGGCTTCGCCGATTTTGACGCCGGTGCGGGCGCGGACGGCGATGAGCGTTTCGGCCTCGGCGGCGGTCATGCTGAGGGGCTTTTCGCAGAGGACGTGCTTGCCGGCCTCGGCCGCTTTGATGGTCCAGGGGACGTGAAGATGATTCGGAAGGGGATTGTAGATGGCGTCGATGGTGGGGTCGGCGATCAGCTCCTCATAGGAGCCGTAGACCATGGGGATGCTGAGCTGGGCAGCAGCCTGGCGCGCCTTGGCCAGGTCGCGGGAGGCGATGGCGGCGATGGTGGTGAGGCTGCTCTGCTGCATGGCGGGGATGACGTGATGAAGGCCGATGGCGGCGGTGCTGAGGACTCCCCAGCGGAGTTGAGTAGGCATAGGAGTAATGATAACTCCGGTTGGGGCTACAAGACTCTTCCGCCGGGAGTTCCAGATTCCGATCTTGTGAACGATGGTCTCCCCGGTCTCAAAATCGAGACCGGGGGCACCCACCTTCCAAGTGAGAACTAGTTTTTTTTCTCGGGAGCGTGGCCACCCGCCGACACTCCTCTCAATTTACCACCAAGATTGGAACATTTTTCCTTTTGTTTACAGTGCGGCGTGGACCCGGAGGTCCACGCAACAGCCGACCAGGAGGTCGGCGCTACTTGTTCTTTGGTGCCGGGTGCCCCAGGTCCGGACTTTCGGACTTGGGATACGACGAATCTCAATCGGTCTCAGTTTACGCCTGCTCCGCAACCTCCGCGGCGATCTTGCACAGTGTCACTCTTAGGCTACTCGTTCGTATGGGCGGTGATGGAGGCGAATCAATTCTTCGGAGCGCAAGGCGGCCATTGCGTAGGCGCGTCCTTGATCATCACAAAATTCCACCTCGGCCACGGAAGGAGTGAGGACTTCAACGATGGTTCCGACTTGTCCACGCACAAGTCCCTTGTCGGGCATATCCCGCAGCACGGCGACTTCGGAAAGTAGCTCCATCTTACCCATTCCTCCCACTTCCTAAAGAATATAACAAGTGACGAATCGCGGAACAATTTCGCTGTTCAAGACGATCCAGCAACTGCGAATCTGGGCACTCCTGCCGCCTCGTCTCAGTTCAAAATCGATGATGTAACGAGTTCCGTACTGATCGGAAACTCCCTCTACGGCATTTTCTTTCCGGGCTGCATCGATCAGCGCCGCGCGAAGTTCTTCCGCATGAGCGGCGGTCATTCCCAGCAGAGAGAGAAAGACACGCGCTTTATGCCGTCCTCGTGGATGTTCCCGACTCAGACAATAGTCTCGCAGTTTCTCAATCTCGACGATCGACGCTTCGGCGTTCGACAGCTTCATCGTTCTCCCTACCGGCAGGCGACACTCCTCTCAATTTACCACCAAGATTGGAACATTTTTCCTTTTGTTTACAGTGCGGCGTGGACCCGGAGGTCCACGCAACAGCCGACCAGGAGGTCGGCGCTACTTGTTCTTTGGTGCCGGGTGCCCCAGGTCCGGACTTTCGGACCTGGGAACCACGAATCCAAACAGCCTTGTTTACGCCTGCTCGGCCAACTTTGTTTACGCCTGCTCGGCGACCTCGGCGGCGATCTTGCGCAGCTCGGGGAGGATGTCGCCGAGGGGGACAGCTTGCGCAGAGCGCAGGCCGAGGGCGAAGTAGGCCTTGCGATAGAGGGCGAAGAGGCGCTCATAGATTGCCGTCGCGGCGGGGCGGGGCGTGAAGGTAGTGAAGGGCAGGCAGAGCTTGTCCTGGGCCGCCTCGATCGTCGGGAAGGCTCCGGCGGCGAGCAGGGCGATGATGGCCGAGCCGCGGCTGGTGGGTACGCCCGCGGGAACCAGGACCGGCTTGCCGAGGACGTCGGCGTAGACCTGATTGAGGACGGCGTTGTTCTGCGGAATGCCGCCGGCGTTGATGACGCGCGTGACGGGGACGCCGCCCTCGGCCATACGCTCGAGGATGATGCGGGTGTGGAAGGCCGTGCCCTCGATGGCGGCGAAGAGCTCGTCCTGCGCGGTCTGCACGAGATTCCAGCCAAAGGTGACGCCGCCCAGCTCGGGGTTGACGAGGACGGTGCGGTCGCCGTTGTCCCAGGTGAGGCGGAGCAGGCCGGTCTGGCCGGCCTTGTAGGCCTCGAGCCCCTTGGAGAGTTCGGCGACCTTGGTTCCGGCGCGGCGGGCGATGGCCTCGAAGATGTCACCCGTGGCCGAGAGGCCGGCCTCGATGCCGGTAAATTGCGGATGGACGCTGCCGGGAACGACGCCGCAGACGCCGGGAATCAGCTCGGTCTTGCGGCTCATGGCGATAATGCAAGTCGATGTCCCGACGACGTTGACGACATCGCCCTCGCGGCAGCCTGCGCCGAGCGCATCCCAGTGGGCGTCAAATGCGCCGACGGGGATGGGGATGCCCGCGCTCAAGCCCAGCTCCGTTGCCCACTTGGGCGAGAGGTGGCCGGCGAGGTGGTCGGAGGTCTGGTAGTCGCCCGCGAGTTTTTCACGAACGCCGTCAAAGAGCGGGTCGAGTTTGGAGAGGAAGGACTGCGGCGGCAGGCCGCCCCACTTGGGATTCCACATCCATTTATGGCCCATGGCGCAGACGCTGCGCTTGGCGAGCTTGGGATCGGTGATGCCGCAGAGGGTGGCGGCGACCATGTCGCAATGTTCGAAGGCCGAGGCGAATTGCGCGCGCTTGTCGGGGTTGTTGCGCAGCCAGTGGAGGAGCTTGGCGAAGCCCCATTCGTGGGAGTAGACGCCGCCGCACCAGTCGATGGCTTCGAGCTTTTCGCTGTGCGCGAGCGCCGTGATCTGCTGCGCTTCGGCGTAGGCGCGATGATCGCACCAGAGATAGTATTCATTCAACGGCTGCATCTGGGCGTCGACGGGGATGACGCTGGAGCCGGTCGTGTCGAGCGCGATGGCGGCAACTTGATCGCCGGTGATGCCCGCCTCTTTGACAGCCGCGCGCGTGGCCGAGGCGAGCGCGCTCATCTGATCTTCGTGAGCCTGCGTGGCGAAGTCGGGATCTTCGCGGCGGCGATGCAGCGGATACTCGGCGAGGGCGGTGCCGAGGCGGCCGCGCTCGCTGTCCATGATTGAAACGCGCACGCTGAGCGTGCCAAAATCCACTCCTGCTACGATGGTCATTTTTCTTTCCTCAATCCAATTATGAATTTTCTAGAGCGTTTTTCTTGTTGGCTAGAGTGCGGCGTGGACCGGGAGGTCGGCGCTACATTCCGGCCTGGAAATTCTCAAATGCTGTCGCCCCATCCTTCGCCTTTCCAGCGAAAAACGGGGCGACGGTTGATTCACACGACTCTGATCCGGCAAGCGAAAACTACTCTTCTTCGCCGTGCAGGTACGAGTCCCAGCCCATGTAGCGGGTGGCGGCTTCGTGGACGGCCTTGGAGACGTCGCTGAAGTTGCAGGCGACGTGATGCTCGAAGCCCTCGCGGCAGATGAACTTGAGCAGCTTCTGCAGCTGGGGGATCTGGGCCACGCCGGCGCCGCCGAAGGTGTCGAGCGGATCGCTGGTGAAGGCACCCGCGCCGGTGTAACCGCGGATGATGCCGTGGTTGTCGTCGGTGGAGTAGCGGGCATAACTCATGACGCCGGCCTTGACGCGTCCGACGCAGGTGCCGAAGGTGTTCTCGATGCCGACGGTGCCGGCGATGATCGACTGATAGTCCATCGTTGGCGGCTCGGCGAAGAAGTGCTTGGGCAGGTTGGAGCAGTGGAAGCAGACGCACTTGTCAGGATCGGAACCGTAATTATTGTTCCAATCGAGCAGCGCGGAGGGCGAGCCGCTTGCCAGTTGCATCATGTACATTCCCAGCACGCCGGGGATATCGACCTCGCAGGCCGAGGGAATCAGATCGTTGCTCATCATGCTCATGATGGTGCAGGGAACGACGCCGAAGTACTCCTCGAAGCTGGTCCAGCACTGCACAGCGGTGACGGCGACGTTGGTCTGCTTCATCCATGTGTCGATGACGGCGCCGAGCTTGGCCATCTTGAGCAGCGCGGCTTCAGGCACCTTGCCGGTGCTGACATAACTCTTGATGGCGGCCAGCTTGGCTTGCGCGGCGTCATCATGGTCGCCCATCTTATTGATGCGGCCGAAGATTTCAGAGAGGTCAATGGGCTCGATGGAGATACCGCTGGACTCATAAAGGCGCTCGGAGTAGCGGACGGTGTTGAAGGCGGCGGGACGCGCGCCGATGGCGCCGATGCGCAGATTCTTGAGGCCCTTCGCGATGCGGCAGACGCCGGTGAACCAGGCCAGGTCGGCGGTAAACTCGGGCGAGGTGAGCGATTCGGTGTGCAGCGTGGTGAGCGAGTAGGGAATCTGGTATTGCATGAGGTTGTTACAGGCGCTCATCTTGCCGCAGAAGCTGTCGCGGCGGACGGCGATGGTCATGGCGTCCGAGCGATCGGGCGTGGCCTGGACAAGGACGGGAACGCGCAGGCCGCTCAAGCGAATGGCGTCGACGATGCCGCGCTCCTCGCCGAAGTTGGGCAGGGTGATGATGATGCCGTCGATCTCATCGGCGTGCTTTTTGAAGAGCGCGGCGCACTTCTGCGACTCGGCGTAGGTCTCGACCGCGCCGTGCTTGGATTCTTCGGGGCTCAGGACAACGACATTTGCGCCCGCCGCCTCGAGAACCTTGATGATCTCTTCGCGGCCGGTCTTCGCCAGATGATCGGGGAAGAATCCGCGGTTGCCTACGATTACGCCAAACGTCACTTTACCTTGGGCTGCCATCTTGTTACTCCTTCAATCGTTGCCGCGGTGCGGCGGGTGAAATGGTTGAAAAAAGATGAAGCGAGAGAAGAGATTTCCGGGCCTGAAGGCCCGTTTTGTTTGCTCTCATTCAGGTGGCTGAAGCCCCCTGCTCCCTCCGAAATATTTCTTACACGCGCCCCGGGCGGAACTTGACGCAATAGAGCAGGCCAAGCAGCGCGAGCAGAGCGCCCCACCAGATGGGCGTGTGCAGGCTGGTCAACTGGACGCCGGCCGGATAGCATCCGGTGGCCAGTTCAAAGATGCCATAGCCGAGGATCAGCAGGCCATAGACGAGCAGCAGCACGCCGATGAAAAACCAGATTTGAATTCCCGATCCATGCATAACTTGTGATCCTTTCGTTTTCTCACTCACTTACAAGCGAGAATGATTCAAAAGTATGTGACAAAACTGGCGGGCATAGGACCTTTGCAATCCCACAGGGGCTAAAGCCCGCCGTTTTTTCAACCTCTTTCGGCACGACTAAAGTCGTGCCCTGACACAAAGCGAGCGATAGAACGCACTCCAGTTACCAGAACAAAATGTTGAGCGCGGCAAAGATGCAGACCGCCAGAAGCGCCCAGAGCCATACGTTCTTGTAAAAGGGAACCGGTTCTTCCTTGGGCAGAACGGTGCAACTGTAGCAGAGCCCATCCAGTTCGGCGACGGGCCTGGGCTTGGTGACCAGGCTAACCAGGAAGATGACGATGGCGGCAATGCAGAAGGCCCACCAGGCGCGATAAAGATTTTCGGCCATCGGTTTGGCGTCGGGAGACAGGGCGATTGTCGCCAGGCCCGCGGGATTCATCTTGACGTAGATGAACATGCCGACCGAAGAGACAATGCCGATGAGCAGGCCGAGGAAGCCGGCGGGCGCGGTGGCGCGCTTCCAGAACATGCCCATCAGGATGGCGGCCAGCAGAGGCGCGATGAAGAAGCTGAACAGCGCCTGCACGTAGTCCATGATGCCGTGAGCGTGCTGCACCAGATAACCCGCGCCGATGGAGACCAGAACGCCGATGAGGATCGACCATCGGCCGACCAGAACGTAGTGGCTGTCGGAGCCGTTCTTCTTGATGAGCGGCTTGTAGATGTCGTAAGTCCAGACGGTGGAGAAGGCGCTGACGTTGCCCGCCATGCCGCTCATGAAGCCGGCGATCAGCGCGGTGATGCCCAAGCCAAGCAGACCAGGGCCCATGTAGCGCACCATCATCAGCGGCAGAGCTTCGTTGTAGCTGTGCAGCTCGGTTCCCGCGGCGCCGGTGAGAACTTTTTGTTGGTAATCGGCGGGCAGCGTGGACTTGGTGGTCATCGCCGTCGAGCAACCAGCGGCATCGGCCAGAGCGCCGACGTCATTGCCCACGCAGGACTTGACCACATCCTCGCCCACCAGCTGGCGGCGGCTGCCGTCGGGATTTTGCAGCAGCACCAGGCCGAGCAGGCCGGGCAGAATGACGATGAAGGGAACGGCCATCTTGAAATAAGACCCGATGATGGGAGCCATGCGGGCGGCTCTGAGATTGTGCGCGGCCAGCACGCGCTGGACGACGAGAAAATCCGTGGTCCAGTAGCCGAAGCTGATGACAAAGCCCAGGCCCAGCACGATACCCGTCCAATGAACGCCCATTGGATTGTCGGCAAAGTGGCCGGTGGTGCGCCACATATGGAAGTAGTTATCGCCGGAGCTGCCCATGTTGGCGATAATCTGGCGCTTCAAACCGCTCCATCCGCCGGCCTGCACCAATCCCAGGATCGGCACCAGCAGCGCGCCGCCCCAGATGAGCACGAATTGCATCACCTCATTGAAGATGGCCGAACGCAGACCGCCCAGCGTGACGTAAATCGCCACCGCCGCGGCCGAGATGAGAATGCTGAAGGTGAAGCTCCAGCCGAGGACGACCTTCATCACCACGGCCATGGCGAACATATTGACGCCGCTCATCAGGATCATCTCGGTGGCGAAGGAGATGGCGGCCAGGATGCGGGCGTGTTCGCCGAAGCGCAGGTTGAGATAGCCGGGGACCGAGTGGGTCTTCGAGACGTAATAGAAGGGCATCATCACCAGGCCGAGGAAGATCATGGCGGGGATGGCGCCGATCCAATACCAGTGGGTGGCCAGAATGCCGTACTGATAAGCCGAGCCGGCCCAGCCCATCAGCTCGAGCGAGCCGAGGTTGGCCGAGACAAAGCTCAATCCGGCGATCCAGGCGGTCATCTCGCGCCCGGCCATGAAGAACTCTTCGCTGGTGTTGGATTTTCCTTTGAGGTAAAAGCCGATCCAGATCACCATGCCGAAGTAGACGGCGATCACGATCATGTCGAGGATGGTGAGGTGCGCAATGGGCAGGGTGCTGAAGGCCAAAAGCGCCGGCGACGCGAGGGGGGTGATACAGTTCACAATCACGGTTTCAAACCTCTCTGTTGAGCTTTCAGCTGAAAGCTATCAGCTATCTGTTTTCCGTCATAACTCTTTGGTACTTGGTGCTATTCCATCAAACTAGATTGACAAAGATCAGAACTGATAGCTGACAGCTGATAGCTGAAAGCTGTCCTCACTTCTGCCCGTAGGTCGCATGGGCGCCATGCTTGCGGAAGTAATGATGATCGAGCAGCGCCTGCGAGACGCCCTTATTGCCCGGGCGCAACAAAGTCGTGGTTGCAGCCATGCGCGCAACATACTCCAGAATGACGGCATTGTGCGCCGCGTCCATTGCGCTCCTGCCCCAGGTGAAGGGCGCGTGGCCCGAGACCAGCACGGCGGGCATCGCCAGCGGATCGATTCCCGCAAAGCGGCGCACGATGGCGCGGCCCGTGTTGAGTACATACTCGCCGGCAATCTCGGCGTCTGTGAGCGGCTCGGTGGCCGGCACGGGGCCGTGAAAGTAGTCGGCGTGCGTGGTGCCAAAGGCGGGAATGTCGAGGCCGGCCTGCGCCCAACTGGTGGCGAACTCGGAGTGGGTGTGGACGACGCCGCCGATCGATGGAAACTCGCGATAGAGCTCCAGATGGGTGTCGAGGTCGGAGGAGGGCCGCAAGGCGCCCTGAACAATCTTGCCGCTCAAGTCGGTGACGACCATATCGGCAGGGGTCATCTTCTCGTAGGGAACGCCGCTGGGCTTGATGGCGATCAGGCCGGAGGAGCGGTCGATGCCGCTGGCGTTGCCGAAGGTGTAAAGGACCAGGCCGCGGCGGACCAGTTCGAGGTTGGCTTCCAGAACCTCGGATTGCAGGCGCAACAAATCCATTCTCTACTCCGGAATCAACTGGCATGAGCCGTACTTGAAAGGCGCTCAGGATCGAGGGCGCACAGCACAGACGCAGGCGGAAAACCTTTACTTAGGCTGTACGATTACAGTAACTTTGCATCCGCACAGCTGTCAAGCAATGCTCCGATCGGGTATTCTGTAAACGCATACCTTGTTGACTCGATGACCGAACGCAAGCCCAAGAGCAAGCCGCGCCGCAAGCCAGATACCGGCAAGATGGATATTCATGCCGTCGCGCAGCGGGCCCATGTCTCGATCGCGACGGTCTCGCGCACCATCAATCACGTGCCCAGCGTGAATGCCAAGCTGGCCGAGCGGGTGTGGAAGGTCATCAAGGAGCTGGATTACACGCCCAACACGCAGGCGCGCGCGCTGGTGAGCGGACGCAGCCGCCTGCTGGGGCTGATCGTCTCCGAAATCACCAACCCCTTCTTTCCCGAGTTGATTCAGGGCTTTGAGGATGTGGCCGTGGAGCAGGGCTACGAGATTCTGATCAGCTCAACCAACTACGATCCTGAGCGGATGAAGCGCTGCATCCGCCGCATGGTGGAGCGCAAGGCCGAGGGCGTGGCCGTGATGACCTTTGGCATTGAAGAGCCGCTGCTGGGACAGTTGGCGGACCGCAAGGTGCCGCTGGTCTTTGTGGATCAGGGGCCGGATGCGCCGGGCATCAGCCTGCTGCGCGTCGACTATGCGCACGGGATTCGCCAGGCGGTGCAGCATCTGGCCGCGCTGGGCCATCGCGAGATCGCCTTTGTCAGCGGCCCCTTGCACCTGCACTCGGCCACGTCACGGCTGACGGCCTTTCGCCGCGCAATCGAAGAGTGCGGCATTGCCATGGATCCCAGCCTGATTATCGAGGGCGATCACACGATGGAGGGCGGCATGGCGGCGGCCGAGAGGCTGCTGGGCGGAGCGAAGCCGCCGACGGCGGTTGTCTGCTCGAACGACATGACGGCGATCGGCGTGCTGCAAAAGGCTTATCGCGCCGGATTGCGCGTGCCCGACGACCTCTCCGTGATCGGCTTCGACAATATTCACCTGGCGCAGATGACGACCCCGCCGCTGACCACGGTGCAGATGTCGTGCTTTGAGCTCGGGCGCTCGGCGGTGATGGCGCTCAAAGCCCACATCGAAAAGAGCCCCGACGTGCAGCGCGAGTACGCAATCGAAACGCAACTGGTGGTGCGCGAGTCGACCGGATTTCCGCGCGGATCGAGGATGGATCAGCGGGTGAAGCAAGAGGCTTGAAGGGCGCAGGTGCGAATGTGCGAGTTGGATTGGTTGCTTTGTCGATGGCGTGTGAGTGTGTGAGTGTGAGTGTGAGTGTGTAAGTGTGAGTGTGAGTCTGTAAGTGTGAGTGTGAGTGTGTGTGTAAGTGTGAGTGTGAGTATGTGTGTAAGAGCATGAATACTCAGAAGAATGGACGACCGAAAAAACACCAGCGATAACAAGTTCACATTGTTGAATGCAGGAACAGCACGAGAGACACACTCACACTCACACACTCACACTCACACTCACACACTCACACTCACACTCACACACACACTCACATAAGGACGCTCATCTATGAAATACTTTGGATGAAACACGCTGGGGGAATTCATGCGCATTCTATGCAAGGCTGTGCCGTTCGTTCTGCTGACTGCGAGTTATGCTTTTGGGCAGGGGGCAAAGATTGACGCGCCGGCAACTGCGGCGGATGCGAAGCCTGCCGAGGCGACGATCTACACGATCGGACCAGGAGTTATAGCTCCAATATTACTCTCCGCCGTCAATCTATCTTCCATTCCCGACGAGAAATGCAAGAAGAAGATAAGCGGTACAATTCCGATTTCTTTTTATATCGATACTGAAGGCGTTCCGCAAGATATGACTTTATTATTTCCAAAAGACTCCAAGCTGGATGAATTGGCGATCAAGACGGTCGCCGGCGACCGATTCAAACCGGGGACTTATCAAGAACAGCCTGTCCCCGTTGCGGAATCTGTAGTAGTTACTTTCAATGCTTGTAAGGATGAGATCAAGGATGATTCAGGCAAGAGAGCCATTCAGTTAAGGTTGTGTTCACTTCCGGAGCAACAGTTTGCTCAACCGCAAAAATCGCAATTCAATCATTCAGATTTAATGGATACGAGTGCAGTTGAGAATATCGGGCCGGGATACAGCGCGCCGGTTCCAATGAAAATTGTTGCACCGAAGTTCAGCGATGAAGCGCGAACGGCAAAATATCAGGGAATTTGCGTTCTCTCGCTGGTTGTCGACACGGAGGGAATGCCGAGAAATATTCGTGTAAAGCGTGCTCTAGGCATGGGATTAGACGAGAAAGCCATCGAGGCGGTCAAACAATATCGCTTCAAACCTGCGATCAAGGATGGCAAGCCAGTCATGGTAAATGTCACAGTTGAAGTGAATTTCAAACTTTATTAAAAACATTTGCCATAGTGGAAGTCTTACCAATTTCTATTCAAATCCATGCCCTTCACCTTCAATCTGTGACTGAATCCCTGCCTCGCCGGGCACGATAAACTGGCAATTGAGGGCAATCGTTGAGCGGGAACGAGCAAGCGGCGAGCGTTAATCCGGAAGATGACGGCATCTCGCACGCGTGGCGGGCGCTGCGCCATCGCAACTTCCGGCTGTTTTTCGGCGGGCAGACGATCTCGCTGGTGGGCACGTGGATGACGCGCGTGGCCACGGGCTGGCTGGTTTACCGGCTGACCGGCTCGGCGCTGCTGCTGGGCACGGTGAGCTTTGCCGGGCAGATTCCCACCTTTCTGCTGGCACCGCTGGCCGGCGTCTGGGTGGACCGGCTGGATAGGCGGCAGGTGCTGGTTTGGACGCAAACCCTTTCAATGGCGCAGTCGCTGATTCTGGCCGCGCTGACGCTCTCGCATCACATCTCCATTCCCCTGCTGCTCTCGCTGAGCGTGATGCAGGGCTGCGTGAATGCCTTCGATATGCCGGGACGGCAGTCGTTCATGGTGACGATGGTGGACGACAAGCGCGACCTGCAGAATGCCATCGCCATCAACTCGTCGATGGTGAATGTGGCGCGGCTGATTGGCCCCTCACTGGCCGGGATGCTGATTGCGATCTCGAGCGAGGGCTGGTGCTTCCTGATCGACGGCATCAGTTATATCGCTGTGATTATCTCGCTATTGATGATGCGGGTGAGCGCGCCGGAGTTGAAGCGCAAGGCCGCGTCGATGCTGGGCGAACTGCAGGCCGGCTGGACGTATGTCGCGGAGTTTCTGCCGATCCGCACGATCCTGCTGCTCTTTGCGCTGGTGAGCCTGATGGGGATGCCGTACGTGGTGCTGATGCCGATCTTCGCCAAGGATGTGCTGCGCGGCGGCCCGCATACTCTTGGATTTCTGATGGGGTCGATGGGATTGGGCGCGCTGGTTTCGGCGCTGTCGCTGGCGGCGCGCAGGAATGTGCGCGGATTGGTGAGGATGATTCCCGTTGCGGCGGGAGTCTTTGGCGCGGGGCTCGTGGGACTGGGGCTCTCGCACTGGTTTTGGCTTTCGATGGCGATGGTCTTCGTTGCCGGAATGGGCATGATGCAGGGCATGGCGGCCAGCAACACCGTAATTCAGACCATTGTGACCGACGACAAGCGCGGCCGCGTGATGAGTTACTATACGATGGCCTTCATGGGCATGGCGCCCTTCGGCAGCTTGCTGGCCGGAACGATGGCGCACAACTTCGGTGCGCCGCGAACGGTCCTGATGACGGGCTCAGTGGTGCTGGTGGGCGCGGGCTGGTTTATGACACGGCTGCCAGCGCTGCGGCAACAGATTCGGCCGATCTATCAGGAGATGGGGATTATTCCGGCGGAGCGCTTCGAGCCGGTGGAGGAGGGGATGGAGCGATGAGCGAAGAGAAATCAGAGATTGGAACCGTGAGCGGGTCAAATGCAGTTATCTCCGACGAATTGAGAGCAAAGCTTGGGATTCGATTAAAAGACGCGATCAGGGAAGCAGTGGTGAAGCAAATGGAGAAGAGAGCAACTCCAGATCAACAAGAAAAGGCAATTGCTCTCGCTCTTGACCCGCGCCGCACGGCCATCGTGGTCATCGATCTGCAGAAGGGCATTGCGGGCTTGCCGGGAGGCGCGCCGCACACGAAGGCTGAGGTGATCGCCAACTGCGCGCGGCTGCTCACCGCGGCTCGCGCCGCCGGGGCGCAACCGGTGCTGGTTCACGTGGGCGGCTCGCCCAACGGCGCGGACCGCGTGCATACTCCGACCGACCAGCCGATGCGCTCCTTCGGCACGCTGCCGCCGGATTGGAGCGAGTTTATTCCGGAACTCGGCCAACAACCCGGAGATATTGTCGTACTGAAGCGGCAATGGGGCGCATTCTACGGCACCGACCTCGATCTGCAACTGCGCCGTCGCGGACTGACGACGATCATCCTTTGTGGCATCGCGACCGAGTTTGGCGTGGAGAGCACGGCCCGCGACGCCCACGAGCGCGGCTACGAATTGATTTTTGCCGAGGACGCGATGACCGGCCAGAGCGCCGAGAGCCACGCGAACAGCGTCGGGCGCATCTTTCCCCGGCTGGGGCGCGTGTGCTCGACGGAGGAGATTGTGGCCGCGCTCAGCCGATGAACGGCCCACTCTTTTATTGACTGCTACTTGGCAGATGGATCGACCGCTGGGGTGGCATCCACTGGAGGCGGCGCGGGGGCTTGTCTGGCTTTTCCTTTATCGATCTGATCGAGGAGCGACTGATCGGTGGCCTTGGTGATCTGGCTGGCCTTGGCGAATTCAGCCTTGGCCTCATCGCTCTTTCCCATCGACCGGTAAAGCCTTCCCAGCCGCCAATGAACGTTGACGTCGCCTGAGTCGAGGCGCTCGGCCTCCTTCATCTCGCGAAGCCCCTCATCCTGGCGATCCGCGCCCGCATAGAGGATTCCCAGATCCAGATGAGCGAGAGCGATCGAGGGGTCAAGCTTGGTTGCTTTCTCGAGCAAAGGGAGCGCGGCATCGTTGCGGCCCAGTTGCAGATCGATATCCGCCAGATAGGTCATGGCCGACGCATGATCCGGGTTGTTGTCCAGCTCGGTTTGGAGTTCGCGCGCCGCCTCCTCGGTTTGCTTGAGGGTCCACAGGAGATAGCCCAGGCTGAAATGCGCGTCGGGCATCTTGGGATCGACCTTCAACGCCGCGCGAAACTGCTCGATGGCGCCGTTTCTGTCCTTCATCTCGTCCAGCGCTTCGCCGGCCAGCATATCGGCCTCAGCCGACTCCGCATTCAACTGCAGGATCTGGTGATAGACATCCAGAACACATTGATTCTTACCTGACCAGAGACAACAGTGCGCCAGAGTCAGACGCAGGGGAAGATTCTCCGGATCGAGAGCCGTGGCCTTCTGCAGATAAGGCACGGCAAGAGCGTATTCGGCCAGCTTGAAGTGGGCCAAGCCGATCAGGGTCGTCAGTTGCCGGTTGTCGGGCTGGCTCGCCAACAGGGGTTCGAACTCTTGAATGGCCGGCCTGAATTGATTGTTCTTGAAGAGCGCCAGCCCGAGGTTCAAGCGTAAAGCGGGGATGGGCGGGCCCAGTTGCAACGCCTTGCGATAGAGCGGGATGGCAACGGAGTAGTGTTCCTGGCGGGCTTCCAGCACTCCGAGATGCGCGTATGGCTCCGGGCTGGAGGGATGAGTCTTGAGATAAAGCCGCCATACGGCCTCAGCAGCTGCATTGTCGCCCTTTTGTTCGAGGGCCAGCGCCTTCTGCCGCAACGGCTGAGCCGGCGCAGCGGCCTGCGCGTGGGAAAGCGCGGCGGGAATGACCAGCAGCAGCGTCAGTGTCAGGGTGGAAATGCTTCTCATCGCGCGTCTCATTCACAGATTATCTCCATCATAACTGAGGGCGAAGATGGAGTGCGGAAGAAAGAAAAAGGGCGCGGCAGGGATTGCCTGCCGCGCCCCGGTTAAGAGTTGAGGTTAGAAGGTGAACTTGCCGCCGAGCTCAAGGGAGCGAGCATCGTACGTGCCATTGAGGTTGGAGGAAACACCCGCGCCATCCTTGTTGGAGGTGACGTTGACGGAGTTCCACTCGGTGTGGTTGAAGGTGTTGAAGGACTCGAAGCGCAGCTCAAACTTGGCAGAGCCGACGATCGCGAACGACTTGTAGAGAGAGGTGGTGAAGTTGACGCGTCCCGGTTGAACAATCGCGTCCTTGCCAAAGTTGCCGAAGCCGAGATTGGCTCCGCCAGCCCAGACAGGAGTGACGTTGTTGTCGATTCTGGTGGCATCAAACCAATTGTTGATCTTCTTGGCGTAGGTCATCTTGACGCCAGGATTGGTGATATTCGGGTGATTGCTGTATCCGCCGCCGAGGCCAACCGGATCGTAGTCGGTGTTCAAGCCAAGCGTGAGAGGAACGCCAGTCTCATCGACGATGGTACCGGCAATCTCCCATCCGCCGGCGATGGACTTAACCAAACCGGTGCTCTTCTGGAAGATGGGCAGCTTGTAGATGTAGTTGGCGCTGAGAATCTGACGGCGATCGAGCTGGCCCGATCCCTTGTCGTACTTCAGATTCCAGGGGTTGTCGACGTTGGTGCGGTCATAGCTGGTGATGTCGATTTCATGCGAATAGGTGTAATCGACTTCGCCGCTGAGGCCCCAACGGTTCTGGACACGGACTGCTGTCTGGAAGCCGTTGTAGCTGCCGTTGGTGGTGTTCTCATCCTGCTCGATGCCTGCATAGCCAGGATAGGAACGATAGGCGTTCATGCCGCCGTTGTTACTAAAACCAGCCTTGCAGGCAGCGTCGCCAGTATAGTTGTCGCCACCGTCACCGGCAACGCAGCGAGCGTCAACGTAGTTGAATGAACCGGCCTTAGCAATGTTCACCCGACCGATGTTGGTGGGCAGTGCGTTGAGCGCGTTGTTACCGATGTTCTGGTGCCATGCCAGGTTGCCGACATACTGGACAACCCAGATGATGGAGGGCTTGATCTCACGCTGCACGCCGAGGCTGTACATTGCCACGCCGGGAGCCTTGTAAGACTGAGCCAAGCTGCCGGAACCGCCGGCAAAGATCAACGAGGTAGGAGCGATCTGCTGGCCGGTGTTCCAGTTGAATCCAGGCTGGCTGAAGTAGATGCTGCCGACGTTGAGTGAAGGATTGAAGGGGGCGCTGGTGGCTACGTTGAAGATATCGTTGCCCTGGAGGCGCTCGTAGAAGGTTCCAAAGCCGCCGCGAATAACGGTTTTGCCGTTGCCGAAGACATCCTCGGAGAATCCGATGCGGGGCTGGAGGGTGTTGTAGTCGTTGGTGACGACACCGATCGGGGTGTGCTCTTGACCGGCAAGCTGGGTACCATTGATGTAGGAGCTGATGCCGGCATATTCATACAGATGCGGGCTGGTCGGATCGATGGCGCCGCTGGCATCCCAGATGGGAGCATTGACCCTACCGGTCAGATAAGTCGCCTGATTGAAGTTGCCGAGCAGGTTATTGCGCTCCCAAGCATGCGGCAGGGCGTCATAACGGAGGCCGAGCTGCAAGGTCAGGCGGGGGCTAACGTGCCAGTTGTCCTGCGCATAGCCGGAGGTTGTGTTCTCAGCATAGTGACGGATCGGTGCAACCAGATCCTGGCTGTAGGAGTTCGCGAGACCCAGAAGGGTATCCATCAGGGTGTCGTTCGTCTTACTGTTAAAGCCGTAGTTGCCCTGCTCATCGCCGTACAGCATCTGGTTCTTGGTGTAGCGATTGAAGCTGAAGCCGAACTTGAAGGCATGCTGTCCCAGAGTGTAGGAGACATCAACCTTGGGCTCGTAGTCCTGGGCCGCATTGTGATAGGGCTCAGTGGCCGTGTCTTCAGAGATTCCACCGCCGTTGCCATTGGGCAAGCTGCTGTCCCATCCCATGCCAGGCCAGATCTTGCGGGTGATGGCATACGCGGGAACAACCGCCTGCACGGTCCAGGTGGAGGGCAGGAAGGTGTTGGCGCTGGGAGTGATGTTGGCGCCGTTGCCGTCGTAGTTGATGCTGGCTTCCACCAGCAGGTTGGGCGAAACGGTTCCGCTCAGCTTGATGGCCGCGCTGTGCGCCGGAGAGGTCAGCGTACTGGTCAGTGTGTTGTAATTGCAACCGCACCAGCCCAATTCCGGCTGGCCTTCGGCCTGGTTCTGGCCATCGCCGATGTAGTGGCCGAGGATCGCCCACTTGTCGGTGAAGTTGTGATCGATACGGACGATGTCGTCACGATCGGTCAACGGCAGCGGAACGCTGGCAACGTTGTGGTCCGTGGTGAGATTGGTCGGCGCGGGCAGAATGCCTGCGTTGAGGTAAATCACCGCGTTCGGATCAAAGAGCTGGTGAGGGATAACCTGGCTAGCCACGGTCGGATCGCAAACAGCGTTGCCCCAGTGAGCCGGTACGTCAGGAGGTCCCGGTGCATCTGCAATGTTGGCCCATGTCGTCGTTCCATTCCAGCAAGCTCCCGGTCCAGGAAGCGCCGTCAGACGGGGTTGAGCGACTGTGGGAGGAGTAGCCAAACCCGCGGGCGCGCCATTGGTGAGACTGAGTGTATATCCCAGAGCGGCCAAGCCAACGTTCGGAGCTGCTCCGCCAAGGCTACCTGGCGCGCCGGTATAGAACTGCGCAATATTGGTAACGTTCGGAACGATCAGTTGGATAGGCGAAGCAGCGTACTTGGGCGAGACGTAGTTCAGATCCGTTCCAGATACGGGCTTGTCGGCCGGATCCAGTGTGGCGTTGTTGCTGGAGGCGGTGCTCTCCGTCTTGCGCCACTCTTCGTTCCAGAAGAAGAAGGTCTTGTTCTTGTTGCTGTTGTAGACGTGCGGAATGTAGAGCGGGCCGCCGACGTTCCATCCATAGATGTTGTAGTGGATGGTGGCGCGGGCGCCGTCGAGGTACTTTCTGGCGTCGTAGTCAGTGTTGCGATTTTCTTCCCAGAGGGTTCCGTGGAACTTCTTCGTGCCGCTCTTCAGCGAAAGGCTGATGGTGGCGCCGGAGGAGATACCGTAATCGGGAGGATAGTTGGAGGTCAACATCGTGAACTCAGCGATCGCGTCCTGCGAGGGCTGAATCTGCATGCCGCCGCCGCCGCCGCGGTCATCGGACTCGCCGCCGTCGATCAGCCAGATGTTGTGGGTCTCACGCAGACCGTTGATGCTGATGGTGAAGTTGGCGCCGAAGGCCACCGGGGTGTTGTTGTCCGGCAGAGCGGAGCTGACGCCGAGGCCGAGAGCGGCCAGAGCGGCAAAGTTGCGGTTTTCGGTAGCGATTTCGCTGATTTCCTCGGAGGTGATCAGGGTGCTGACCACGTTCGAGTCGGTCTGCACCGTCAGTGCATCGGCCGAGACCGTGACGGTCTGGTCCTGTGCGCCGAGGGTCAACTTGACGTCCGCGCGGACCAGCGAAGAGGTGTTAACCGTGATGCCGTTCTGCACATAGGTCTCGAAGCCCTTGGCAACAACCTTGAGGCTGTAGGTGCCGGGGTTCAAGCCTGCAAAATCAAACAAGCCCGTGCTCGAGCTTGCGTCTGTGCGAGCGTAGCCGGTAGCCGGTTCGGTGAGTGTGACCGAAGCTGCCGGAACAACTGCGCCATTCTGGTCAGTGACGATTCCAGTGACGTCCGAGTTGGCCTGGGCGAACGCGCTAGCGCAAGCCAGGATCAACAGCAACGGCAGCAGAAATACCCAGTATTTCGCTTGTCTCATGTGACCTTCCTTTTCAAGTTTTTTCAGATTGCAATAACGTACATTGCTTGCTTCCCCAACAACCGCAGGTATGAAGCCGGTATGGATACGAACTGAAACAGACAGATTCAAGTCTTTTTCTCTATTCCCCGGAGGCTGCCGGTGATCCGGACCCCCAAAATTGCCCCATTTTTTCTCCGCAGAACGGGAGAGGAAAAACCGCATTTCTCCGCATTTTGGAAGTTTCTTGCTTAGCCGTTTGAGCCTTCAAAATCAAGCGTTCAAGCAGTCCGAGAGAGATCTCCTTTTCTCGAACCGGGGTCATTAGACGCCAATGAATCCTTGCTTGTCAAGCCTGTTTTCTCGATTTTTTTCAAAAAATTTGCATAATATTATTATCTTCATATTTATCAATAAGATAAATACCTTTCCCGTTTGGATTTTGGACGGGATTTACACAGCTAGAAGAGCAGGTTATTGGCCTCGGCGACGGGGTCATCGGTGGAGCGGCGGATAAGGGAATAAACCGTGGTCTGCTCACTCCGATCGCCCTTACCCAGATTTTTGAGCTCTCCCAGAATCTCCAGTTCTACATATTTCTGGGGATCGGGGTTGGTATAGACCTGAGAGAGGCAGCCGCCGTCGGGGAATTCGCCGGGGCCCGGCTCCGGAAGGCAGTCAATGCGCAGGGCGCAATCGGCTCCAATCCAGGCGAGGCTCACTCCATCCGAGCCGATCTTGGCTTGCAGGCTGGGATGGCGGACAAGCGTGAGCAGGCGGTCGTGGATGGCCAATTGGGCCGGATCGTCCGGCAGCAGGCGCAGGTAACCATCGGGAAAGCGCGAAGGCGCGGCCAGGCGCATGGCGACACACTCCGGATCCTTGAGCTGGGCGATCGTCCAGAGGGCGACGCGCAGCGAATCGCCCGTGAGCTTGCGGTATTGGCTATGGATGCGCAGTTGCGGAAGATGAGCGTCCAACTCGATCTGGCGTACTACCTGAATGCCATACCCTGGATCGACGGGCGAGGTGAGGGAGAGGCCGGAGGGAGAGATGGATGCGGTGCAAAGGCCTGCGTCAAAGCCGGCAGGCGGCGGCCAGGGGCGGCCCTGGTGGCGCGGCCACTCGGCTTGCGGAGCGGGCCAGCACTTGTCGCCGCCGAAGTTGCACCACTCCGGGGAGGCGGGATCAGCCAACTGGCCGTCGAGCGAGCGGTTCTCCCAGAAGACGCCCTCGGCATCGCCCGCAAGGCGCAACTGCATGACGCGGCCGATGGCGGGAACGACGACGGCTTCGACCAGGCCGTTCGAGAGCAGGTAGCTATCGGGCCAGCCATGATAGGCGATGGACGTGACCGAGAGGCCGCTTCCCTGCCCTGCGGGCGCAGGCGCGGAGCCAGACTCCAGCGCGGACGGTCTCTCCTCGGCGTTTGCCATTGCTTCCAGTTCCAGAGGTTGCCGGGAGCAGCGCGCAGTGCGTGGATCGCCGCTCCCTCATTGGTTGATGCAAGGGCCTCAGGCGGCTTCCTTGGCGGTTTCGACCTCGCGCTCGATCAGATGGTTGTACCAGGTGAACTTGAGAATCAGCGAGGTGCCGAGAACGATGGCCAGCGCCACGGCCAGATGGCCGAACTGCTTGAGGACGACGTAGAGCGGCAGCGCCACCAGCGTCACCTGCCAGAGGATGCCCACCGCAATGTTGAACATATCGAGCCAGAAGTCCCGGTTGCGCTTGAATTCTGGATCGGTGGCGAGCACCTTGTTGAGGATCGGTCCCCAGAAGCCCCACGGGCGCACCCGGCGATAGAAGCCGACCAGCACCTCGTCGGATTCCGGCTTGGTGGCCAGCGTGCCGATGAAGCAGCCGAGCAGCGAGACGATGAGCACCAGCGGAAAGACGATGGCCACATTCTGGCTGATCGAGTAGGTATTCAGCAGATGTTGCAGATAGGGCACGCGGTCGACGATCGAGGGCATGGCCAACGCGCTGGCGATGCCGGTGATCATCCCCCAGAAGTAGCCGAAGCCGTTGAAGCGCCACCAGTACCACTTGAGGATGTTGGCCGCCGCGTAGCCGCCCCACAGGCCGGAGACGATCCAGACGACGACGGAGTTGACCGAGTTCACATTCCAGCCGATCAGCACGCCGATCACGATCACCGTGAAGGAGGCGAGGTAGCTCAAGCGGACGTAGGTCTTGGGCGCGGCGTTGGGGTTGATGTAGCGCTTGTAGATGTCGTTGACGAAATACGGCGGCGCGGCGTTGACCGTACCCGCGAAGTTGGACATGAAGGCGGCCAGCAGGCCGGCGATCAGAAAGCCCAATAGCCCTGCGGGAACGAACTTGCCCAGCGCCATCGGCAGCACCATCTCGAAGTCCAGCTTCTGCATGGCGCCGATGTCTTTGCCGAAGCTCGTGGCGGCGAGAACCGTCAGCCCGATCACCATGAAGTAGCGGGGGAAGGTGAGCACCACGTTGACCCAGCCGCTGAGCATCGAGGCCTCGCGGGGATTTTTAGCCGAGAGCACGATCTGCATATCGTAGTTGGGCGCGGGGCCGGCGGCCGAGATCAGCACGCCCTTGAAGAGCAGCATCATGATGAGAAAGCCGAACAGGCCATAGCCGTCCTGATGGATCTGGGCGCTGGCCGCCGGCAATTGATGGGACCAGTCGAGCCCCAGATTCCAACCGAAGAAGACATTGTCCCAGCCGGCCGGCGTGACCGCCCTGAGCGCATCGGGCGCCACCTTCATCATGGCGATGATGCCCACCGCGATGGAGGCGATGGCCAGGATGCAGAATTGCACGACGGCGGTGAAGACGACGCTCACCATGCCGCCGCGGATCACGTAGATCGAGGTCAGCGCGATCAGGATCAGCGCGTATTCATTGGGCGTCAGATGCCAGGGCAGAAACTCGGAGGCGAATTTGCCGATGCCTTTGAAGCCGTAGGTGAAGAAGCCGATGATGCTCACAAAGGCGTAGAGCACCACCACCATGTGCGACAACTGCGCGCCGCGCCCGGTGCCGAAGCGCGTCTTCATCCACTCGGCGCCGGTCATCACATTGGAGCGGCGCAGCCAGCTCGATAGATAGACCATCTGAAAGATCTGGTTGAAGGTGGGCCAGAGCCAGGGAATCCAAATGCTCTTCAGGCCGTAGACGTACATCCAGGAGACCAGCAGCATGGTGCCGCTGATGTCGAACATCCCCGAGGCGTTCGAGACGCCGAGGATGTACCAGGGCATGGTGTTGCCGCCGAGAAAGTAATTCTGGATGCTGCTGGAGGCGCGCCGCGAGACCCAGTATCCGAACAGAACCATACCCAGCAGGTAGGCCGCAATAATGACAATGTCGATCACGTGTAGATGCAGCAATTCGACTCCTTCATGCCCTCGGGCATTCGTTTTCCGCTCTCCGCCCGGGAATGGGGAGGGCAATGAATCGCCGGATTGCCGGTTGCCCGCCTCGCAACCATTGCCACACCAGCCATCAAGCAGTGTAGCGGCGCGCGCTTATTGGATGCAAATCGGAGGACAGGGGTCAGAGATCAGAGATCAGGGGTCAGGGAACAGAGAGTGAGAAGCGCTGCCGTCATTCATCTCCTACCGCTTGTCTGCCTCCCGCGCCATCGTTTGATGCGCGCGAGCGCCGCGGGCTATACTGGGGCCTGTTAAAAGCATTTTCGCTTCACTTGTTGAGATCGCAAGTGCAACCAAGGTGGCTTTTTCTTGAGGAAAAAGCCACTTTGCCGCATGGATTCTGTAAACACCAGAAGCGAAAATACTGCGAGCCGCCACAAATCAGCCAGTCAGCGGGGCAATTCAGCGGTAGATCCGCGCGCGGAGCGGGAGTTTGAGCCGCAGACCACAGGATTCTTTTTTGAAAGGGAGCAACAAGATGAAATACGGAACCTTCGACGACCAGAAGCGCGAGTATGTGATTACGCAGCCGGATACGCCGCTGCCGTGGATCAATTACCTGGGCTGCCAGGCATACTTCGGCATCATCTCCAACACCGCCGGCGGCTACTCGTTCTATCGCGACGCCCGCCTGCGCCGCCTCACCCGCTACCGCTACAACAACGCGCCCTTTGACTTCGGCGGCCGCTACATCTATCTGCGCGACGACGCCTCGAAGGAATTCTGGTCGCCCTCCTGGCAGCCGACGCGCCGGGCCATCACGAATTACTCCTGCCGCCACGGCATGGGCTACACCACCATCGGCTCGGAGTATGCGGGCATCGAGGCGCATACGCGCTACTTTGTGCCGCTGGACGAGAACCTGGAGATATGGCAACTCACCGTCACCAACAAGAGAGCCACCAAGGCCACGATCTCGGCCTTCTCGTCGATTGAGTTTTGCCTGTGGGATGCGCAGGACGACTCGACCAACTTCCAGCGCAACTTCTCCATCGGCCAGGTCGAGGTCGAGGACAGCGTGATCTATCACAAGACCGAGTATCGCGAGCGCCGCGATCACTATGCCTACTTCGCCTGCTCAGAGAAGCTGGCCGGCTTCGATACCCAGCGCGATGTCTTCCTGGGCCACTATCGCGGCTGGGATCAGCCGGCGGCCGTCGAGGCCGGGCAACTGACCAACTCGATTGCGCACGGCTGGGCGCCGATCGGCGCGCATCAGGTGAAGCTGGAGCTGGAACCGGGCGAGACCAGGCAGATCGTCTTCCTGCTCGGCTACCAGGAGAATCCCGTCGCCGAGAAGTTCGATCCGCCGGGATCGCAGATCATCAACAAGAAGCGGGCCAAGGCGACGATTGCAAAATATCTGGACGGCAAGAACGCCGATGCGGCCTTCGAGCGGCTGCGCCTGTACTGGGAGAGCCTGCTGGGCATCTTCCAGGTCAAGACGCCCGATGAACACACCAACCGCATGGTCAATATCTGGAATGCCTATCAGTGCATGGCGACCTTCAACATGAGCCGCTCGGCATCGTTCTATGAGTCGGGCATCGGGCGCGGCCTGGGCTTCCGCGATTCCAATCAGGATCTGCTCGGTTTTGTGCACATGGCCCCGGAGCGCGCCCGCGAGCGCATCCTCGATCTGGCCGCGACGCAACTGCCCTCGGGCGGCGCCTATCACCAGTATCAGCCGCTGACCAAGCGGGGCAACAACGACGTGGGCTCGGGCTTCAACGACGATCCGCACTGGCTGATCATCGGCGTCTCGGCCTACGTCAAGGAGACCGGCGACTGGAGCATTCTGGATGCGCCCGTTCAATACGACAACGAGCCGGGCTCGGAACAGCCGCTCTACGAGCACCTGCAGCGCAGCTTCAACTACACGCTCTCGCGCCTGGGACCGCACGGGCTGCCGCTGATTGGCCGCGCCGACTGGAACGATTGCCTGAACCTGAACTGCTTCTCCGACACGCCGGGGCAGAGCTTCCAGACCACCACCAACAAGGACGGCAAGGTGGCCGAGTCGGTCTTCATCGCCGGACTCTTTGTCCACGCCGGACAGGAGCTGGCGGCGATTGCCACGCGGCGCGGCCTGAAGGACGAGGCGGCAAAATATCTCGCAGAAGTCGCCAAGATGGATCAGGTGGTGCGCAAGCACGGCTGGGACGGCGAGTGGTTCCTGAGAGCCTATGACGACTTCGGGGCCAAGATCGGCTCCAAGGAGTGCGAGGAGGGCAAGATCTTCATCGAGTCGAATGGCTACTGCGTGCTGGCCGGCATCGGACTCGAGGACGGTTTGGCCGCCAAGGCCCTCGACTCGGTGGGCAAGCATCTGGCCACCAAGCATGGCATCGTGCTGCAGCAGCCGGCTTACTCCAAGTATTATCTGAACCTCGGCGAGATCTCCTCTTATCCGCCGGGATACAAGGAGAATGCGGGCATCTTCTGCCATAACAATCCCTGGGTGATCATTGCCGAGGCTCGGTTGGGTCATGGCGATCTGGCGCACGATTACTACAGCCGCATCAACCCATCGGCGCGCGAGAGCATCGGCGACCTGCATCGCTGCGAGCCTTATGTCTACGCGCAGATGATTGCGGGCAAGGATGCGCCCACCTTCGGCGAAGCCAAGAACTCCTGGCTGACCGGCACGGCGGCGTGGAATTACTACGCCATCGTGCAGTGGATTCTGGGCATCCGCACCACGCTCGACGGGCTGGAGATCAATCCCATCGTTCCTGCAAGCTGGCCGGGCTTCACGGCGACGCGCCAGTATCGCGGAGTGACGTACAAGATCACGATCGAGCGCCAGGGCAAGGGTAACTCGATTGCGCTCACGGTGGATGGCAAGCCAGTCGAGGGAAAAGTTGTAACTCCTCCCACGGACGGGAGAAAGGAAGTTACTGTCAAGGGAATCCTGACGTAACTGCCAATTGAATCATTGCAAGATCACCGTGCCCCATTCTTTCCGCATTCTTTCGTGGATAGGATGGGGCACAGTGTTATATAACTCATAGGATGGATCAGTTACTCGCGAAGTTATAGCAAAACCACGATAGGTGTACCCAGAGCTACAGCATTTATTTTGCGCCTTTTGCGGCACGACTCCCACCCCATGGACGAAGACCTGTCGAGGGGAACCCCGATGAAGCCGCGCGCTTTTAAAACATCGTCTATTTCAGGAGTTTCCTAGAGCGTCGGACGCGGCCTGCGCGGCGGGCTGGATGAGCGCTGATGGAGAGCCGGGGGTATCGAAGCCGGGCTGCGCTCGGGAGCCGACGACACGATCTCCAGCTCCGATCCGTCCACCTCCACGGCCACGCTCTGCATGATCATGTCCATGGTCAGCACCACGCGCAGGCTGTTCTTCTTGCGCAGCACAACGCCTTCCATGCCGGCCAAGGCGCCTGAGCGAATCCGCGCCCTCTGCCCGACAGTCAGCAACGGATGCGGCTCGGCACGGCGCAGATGGAGCCCCGCGCGGAGGGCCTCAATCTCCGCCTCCGGCAGCGCCGCGGGCTTGCCGCCGGTGCCCTCGACCATCTTCAAAACGCCCGGCACCTCGAGCACGCGCACCCGCTCGCGCCGCAGGATGCGGACAAAGACGTAGCCGGGAAAGACCGGCAGATCGACCGTCACACGAGAGCCGTCGCGCCACTTGCGCTGCACATGATAGAGGGGAAGAAAATGCTCGACCGCTCGCTGACACAGATACTCGCCCACGCGCTTCTCATGGCGGGGCATGGTGTAGGCGGCAAACCACTGCGGCGCCAACTCTACTGCGTTTTGCGCGGCATCGTTCTTGGCAAGTGCCGACAACGCTTCCTCCAGCTCCTGTGGAATGAGCCGTACTATTCAGCGTCGCGCTGCGGAGCATGACAACAGGGCCCGCATCTACCTTAGCATGGCGGCGCTATCCCGGATACGCCCCCGTAATATAGCCCTCGAGCGCCTGAATGTGCTGCGCCTGGCCGGTGATCACCCACTTGACCAGATCGCCGATGGAGACCACGCCCACCAGTTTGTCCCCCTCCAGGACCGGCAGATGGCGGAAGTGGTGCTGGGTCATGATGTTCATGCACTCATCCACGGTCTGCCGCGGGGTGACGAAGATGACCGGGCTGGTCATGATCTGGCTGACATGACTCTCGCGGGCGGAGTGGCCCTTCAAGACTCCTTTGCGGGCGTAGTCGCGCTCGGAGAGGATGCCGACGACGCGACCGCCGGCGAGCACCAGCAGTGCGCCGATGTTGTGCCGGGCCATCAGCTCCAGCGCCTCATAGACCGTCTGCTCGGGAGCGATTGTGAGGACCCCGTCTGCCGCTTTACTTTGCAAAAGCGATCCAATCGTATCGGTAATGTTCACTGCAACCTCCTGGTCAACAGGCGCTTCGGCACTGGGGCGTGCCCGCCCACCGGGCGCTGGCCGACGCCGCTGTGGGTGTAGTCAATATAGTGCATCCATGGTGCGCAAGAACAGAAGAAAGAGCGGATTGCAGGGCTGCATCGGCGGCTTGTGAGCGGAATTGCGGCAGCTGTGGAAAAATAAGCGTAGCAGGAAAAGTCTTCAAATCGTGCGATAGGGCTTTCCACGTTGGAGAAAACTCATCATTTGTTGCCCAACTTGGTCTGTTTACCAAAGTTTTATCCTGGAACTATAAAGAATTGCCAATCGTACCGATAAACTAGATGTGATGAGAGCGCGAGCCATCAACACGATCAGGCGCAAGGCGGCGGAGTGGCTGCGGCAGGGCGTCTCGCCCGAGCGGCTGGCGCTGACTCTGGCGCTGGGCATCGCCATCGGCTGCATTCCAATGATCGGCGTCACCTCGGCTCTATGCATGATCGCCGCGCTTACGTTGCGGCTGAACTTCCCCGTCATCCAGGCGGCCAACTGGGCCGCGATGCCGCTGCAACTGGTTCTGCTGGTACCTTTTGTCCGGCTGGGCGGGCACCTGTTCGGCCTCGGCTCCGGCCACACGATCCAGGCCGGAGCGCTGCTGCACTCTTCGCCCCTGAGCCTCATTACTCTGCTTGGCGGATTGGCCGGAGAGGCCGTGCTGGCCTGGCTGCTGATCGCCATTCCGGCGGTCATTCTGTTGACGGCGATGCTCACCTTGCTGCTGCGCCGGGTTCCTGCCCTGGCTGCGGCCGAGGCCGGCGACTGAGAAGCAGGGATCGGGAAACAGGGATCAGGGATCAGAAAAACAAAAAGACGCCAGTCCAGCAGAGTTCTACTGAGGGACTTTTACTTCCCCGCGTAAGGATCGGCAACCGGCTTCTCGCTCTCCAGCCAGGCCGTATAGATCATGTCGCGCAACATGCTGGCTCCGGCCCCCAGCCGCTCGGCGGTAAAGGCGCGCGCGTCGGCCGAGCCCGCGCCGGTAAAACCTCCAGCCTTCTCCAGTTGATAGACCCTCTCGACATACGATTTCGACTGGCGCAGGTAGGCCACGTAGGCCTCGAAGAGGTCGCCTGTGATGGGCTTGGGCGGCGTCATCTTTGCCCTCACCTCGGGCTCGCGCAGGTTGGCGTCCACAAACGGCCCCTCAAACCGCCAGTGAATCCCACGCTCGCGCCGGTAGCCGTGCGGATTCTCTCCCACCCAGCCGTCGTATTGGATCGATGTGTGCAGCGGCTGCGAGCCGTCGCCGACATAATGGCCGAGCCAGCCCGCGTAAAACAAGATCGCCTGCTCCACCGGGCGGGTGTTCTCCTGGCGGGCGGCCAGCTTGCGGTACTCGCGCATCGCCGCCTTCAGCCGCTCCCAGACCTCGGTCGCCTCCCAGGGCTGGAGGCCGATCTTCTCCGGCCGCTCGCCCGCCGCAAAGACGCGCGCTTCGAAGACCAGCCGCCGGCGGGGCAGCGGCCCCAGCGCGTCGGCACTCTCCAGATTGATAAAGTGCTCGGGCGCCTGCGCCGCCTCCAGCTCCGGCTCGGCCGGCGAACGCCAGCGGTCAGGCTCCGGGCCCAGGTACTCGATCTCGGCGATGGCCTCAGGCGAACGCAGAAAAGCGGGCACGTCCGCGGGCAGGGATGTGACCGCCAGTCGGTTGATCAGCCGATGGCCGCTGTTGCCCCAGGCGCGGGCCGCGGGCGGCTGTGCCAGCAGGCAAAGCAATCCGGCTGCGATTGTCAGAATGAGTCGAGAGTTCCGATGAAGATTCTGCATGGAGCCAGTATAGGCCCGCCGCCGATGAGCGCAGCTTGAAATGCCCGTGAAGAGATGGGTGGGATTCCGACCTCAGTTCTCATCCGTGAAGATTTCCTCGATCGTGCTTTCAAAGAGGCGCGCCAGTTTGAAGGCCAGCGGAAGACTGGGATCGTACTTGCCCGTCTCGATCGCGTTCACCGACTGGCGCGAAACCTCCAGCCGCGCGGCCAGATCGGCCTGCGACCAGTCACGCTCGGCACGCAATACCTTCAGCCGGTTTTTCATCTGTACCGCCAGCGGTAGACCAGTAATGAGACGGCCGCGACACAAAGGAAGAGAAACTGAACGGACGAGATATCCATGCGTGAGACGGTTGGATCGTACTTCTCGAGCATGCCCCAGAAGGTAGTCACGGATAGCGTCACGCCGATGCCCCACAGCATGGACTGGACGGTCAGCCAGTGTTGAAACTCATCTTTCTCCTCGGCAAGATACAGGCCATAAACAAGGATGTAGGCGAAACAGGGCAGCGTCGCGATGAAAGCGCAAAGGTAAGCGAAGAGGCCAGTGGGGTGAAGGTGATGGTAGTGGAATCCCCAAATACCCAGGATTGCATCCAGTACAAACAACGGTATGACAATGAAGAGGACACGGTCCTCAGCGCGGTTTCTGGCAGGACTGCTGATGCGGCTTTCCATGATTGGTCTCCTTTACTGTAAGACAACTTCACTTTACATAAAGACGCAAATCATGTCAAGTGTCATTGACATATTTTTTCTTTCAGGAAAATTCTTGTGCGGAGACTCCCTCGGAACGATCCCTGCTTGCCTGCTCAGGCCTTGGAGATGTGGGCCCGCAAGGCTGCGGCGTAGTGCTCCGGCAAATGCTTCTTGTTCATCTCGCGGTCGCAGACCACGTGGACGGTTTCGCCCTCAGCCAGCAGGAGCTTCCGCTCATCATCCTTCTGGGGTTTGCGCCATATCTTGTATGCGAATTTCAGAACAGGCCCGCGCAGCAGGGCTGGACTGCTCTCGATCTGGATCTGGTCGTCGTAGCGAGCCGAGGCGCGATAGCGGCAGGTGGCCTCGATGACGGGCAGGATGCAGCCGTGCTCCTGTTCCAACTGGCGATAGGAAAAGCCCAGCGCGCGCAGCAGCTCCACGCGACCGACCTCGAACCAGACCAGGTAGTTGGCATAGTAGACAACGCCCATCTGGTCGGTTTCGGCATAGCGGACGCGAACTTCGGTGGTAACGGACATGAAAGAGTCTCCAAAGCCGAATGAATTACCGTCCATTTTTCCACGTGGAACGCGAAGTTTTCCACTTATCTGCGGGTTTCTTCGGGTTTTGTGGCTCCAAGTGCGTCGAATCCGGACGAAAATTGCTCCGGATTCTAAAACTTCGCCTTCGCCGCCCTCAGTTGCCGATCACCGCGTGCAGGTGTTGCAGCGCATAAACGGTCGTCTGGTGGCGCTGCATCGCGCTGATCCCCTCCACGGCGGCCTGCGCGGCGGCGATGGTGGTGATCGTGGGAATGCGCGCCAGCACGGCAGCTCGCCGGATCGCCTTCTCGTCAAAGAAGGTATCCTGTCCGCGCGGCGTGTTGACGATCAGTTGTATGCGCTCGCCCTTGATCAGGTCCACGATATTCGGCCGCCCTTCCTTCACCTTGAAGACGCGCTCGACCGTCAGACCGGCCTTTTCCAGCACATTGGCCGTGCCCTCGGTGGCGACGATCTTGAAGCCCAGATCCACGTAGCGCCGCGCCAGATCGAAGGCCGCCTCCTTGTCGTGATCGTTCACGCTGAAGAAGACCGTGCCGCTGGTGGGCAGTAGTTGGCCGGCAGAGAGTTGCGCCTTGGCGAAGGCCTCGCCAAAGGTTGCGGCCACGCCCATCACCTCGCCGGTCGAGCGCATCTCCGGACCGAGAACCGTATCGACGCCCGAGAATTTGTTCCAGGGAAAGACCGGCGACTTCACATAAGAATGCGTTCCGGTTTCGAGATCCTTTCCTGTGGCGAGCTGCGCGGGCAATAACTCGCTCAGCTTTCTTCCCGTCATCAATCGCGAAGCGATCTTGGCCAGCGGAATACCCGTCGCCTTCGAGACATAGGGCACGGTGCGCGAGGCGCGCGGATTCACTTCGATCACATACACATGATCCTCGCCCTCGGCGTCGCGCTGAATGGCAAATTGCAGATTGACCAGGCCGACGACCTTGAGCGCCAGCGCCAGCTTGCGCGTGTACGTGCGCAGCGTCTCCAGAGTGCTTTCGCGAATGCTCACCGCGGGCAGCACGCAGGATGAATCGCCGGAGTGAATCCCCGCCTCTTCGATGTGCTGCATGATGCCGGCAATGATCACATCCTCGGAATCGCACAGCGCGTCCACGTCCACTTCCACGGCATTCTCCAGGAAGTGATCCACCAGCACCGGTCGCTCCTGCGAGTATTCAACCGCTGCGCGCATATAGCGCGTCACTTCGTCGCCGTCGTAACAGATCACCATCGCGCGGCCGCCCAGCACATAACTCGGCCGCACCAGCACCGGATAGCCGATGCGCTCGCCTACGGCCAGAGCCTCTTCGACGCTGGTGGCCGTGCCACCGGCGGGCTGCGGAATTTGTAACTCATCAAGTAACTTGCCAAAGCGCTTGCGATCCTCGGCCAGGTCAATTGACTCGGGCGATGTGCCGATAATCGGAACGCCCGCCGCGCGCAACCGCTGCGCCAGATTCAGCGGCGTCTGCCCGCCAAACTGCACAATCATGCCGATCTCCGCGCCCGCCTGCGCCTCGTGGTTATAAATGGCCAGCACATCCTCAAGCACCAGCGGCTCAAAGTAGAGCCGGTCGCTGGTGTCGTAGTCGGTCGAGACGGTCTCCGGATTGCAGTTCACCATGATCGTCTCAAAGCCGTCCTCGCGCAGCGCAAAGGCCGCATGGCAACAGCAGTAATCGAACTCGATGCCCTGACCGATGCGATTCGGACCGCTGCCAAGAATAATGACTTTCTTTGTCTTTGTCGCCGGTGACTCATCCTCTTCGTCATAAGTCGAATATAAGTAGGGAGTCATGGATTCGAACTCTGCCGCGCAGGTATCCACTAACTTGAAGACCGGCCTGATGCCCTTGCTCTCGCGCAGCTCGCGCACCTGCTGCGTGCCCGCGTGGCCTTCCAGCTTCCACTCCGTCGCAATGCGCTCGTCGCTCAAGCCCAGGCGCTTCAGTTGCCGCAACTGATCCGTGCCGATCGTCTCCGGCGTGGTCTCGCTGATTGCCATCTGCGCCAGCACCACCTCGCGCAACTGATGCAGGAACCACGGGTCCATCGTGGTCAGCCGCGCCACTTCGCGCACGCTCATGCCGCGCTCGAAGGCGTAACGGATGTACCCCAGACGCTCGGGCCGCGGAGTGACCAGCATCTGCGTCAGCCGCCGCGGCTCCAGTATCTCCGCGCCGGTCTTCTTGCCGGTTTCAAGCGCGCGCCACGCCTTCATCAGCGATTCCTTGAAGGTGCGCCCGATGCACATCACCTCGCCGACGGACTTCATCTGCGGACCAAGCGTCTCATCCGAGCCGGGAAACTTCTCAAACTGCCATTTGGGAATCTTGGTTACTACATAATCAATGGTCGGTTCAAAGCAGGCCGGAGTCTTGCGCGTAATATCGTTGGGAATCTCGTCGAGCGTGTAACCCACGGCTAACTTCGCGGCTATCTTTGCAATCGGAAATCCAGTAGCTTTCGAGGCCAAGGCCGACGAGCGCGAGACGCGCGGATTCATCTCGATCACCGTCATGCGGCCATCGACGGGATTCACCGCAAACTGCACATTCGATCCGCCGGTCTCGACGCCGATCTCGCGCATGACCGCGATAGCGGCGTCGCGCATCTTCTGATACTCGCGGTCGGTCAGCGTCTGCGCCGGAGCCACGGTGATCGAATCGCCGGTATGCACGCCCATCGGATCGAAGTTTTCAATCGAACAAATAATAATGACGTTGTCGGCCAGGTCGCGCATGACCTCTAACTCATACTCTTTCCAGCCGAGCACGCTCTCTTCGATCAAACACTCATGCACCGGCGATAAGTCCAGCCCGCGCGCCAGAATCTCCATCAGCTCTTCGCGGTTATAGGCGATGCCTCCGCCCGTGCCGCCCAGCGTAAAGCTGGGACGGATCAGCACCGGGAAGCCTAACTTCGAAGCAAACTCCAGGCCGTCGCGCAGATTGTTTACCAGCGCGGATTTCGAAACATCGAGGCCTATGCGCAGCATCGCATCCTTGAAGAGCAGACGATCCTCGGCCTTCTTGATTGCTTCGAGTTTCGCGCCGATCAACTCGACGTTGTACTTGTCGAGGATGCCCGCATCGGCCAGATCGACAGCCAGATTCAGCGCCGTCTGTCCGCCGACGGTGGGCAGCAGTGCAAATTTGCCGGAGCCAGGGCCGAGCATCTCGGCCTCGATGCGGATGATCTCTTCGACATACTCGCGCGTCAGCGGCTCGATGTAGGTACGGTCGGCGAGGTCGGGATCGGTCATGATGGTGGCCGGGTTGGAGTTGACCAACACCACCTCATAACCCTCCTGCTTGAGAGCCTTGCAGGCCTGCGTGCCGGAGTAATCGAACTCCGCCGATTGGCCAATCACAATCGGCCCCGAGCCGATCACCAAAATCTTCTGAATGTCATTTCTGCGTGGCATTGTCTTCTAGTCCTTATTCAAAGCTCTTGATTCGGGGAATGAAGGGTACGGGCTTTAGCCCGTACATCAGAGTCAGTAAAGCCGGTGGGCTTTAGCCCCCGAGGGAATTCACTGCTGGGGAAACCAATGAACTCATATGGATGATCATCAGAAACCAATCGGGCCCCAATAGGGTTGGAGCGAATGTATTCCAGATGCCTCTTCCAATCCTCTTCATCCCGGATGCGATGATCGGTAAAGCCCGGCTGCCAAATCTCTCCATTCCATTCGAGTTCTCGTTTTGCTCGAAATGAAAAGCCACCCTTGATGAGCTGCATTGATTTTTCGACCGATTCTACTGGTGTGATGAGCAAATGCAAGTGGTCTGGCATGATGACATAGGCATGGAGTTTGTAGCCTGTTCCGTCATAGTGTTTCAATGTATCAAGCATTAGCCGCGACCAGCGGTCAACCTGAAAAAGAGACTTGCGCCCAATCGTCTGTGTCGAGACGAAGTAGGCGTATTCATTGCTCCGAGTTGTCTCTCGCATGGGACGCATTTGATTCCCTCGGGGGCTAAAGCCCCGCTTGTTCATGCCACTTTGATGTACGGGCTAAAGCCCGTACCCTTCACCTGTAACCTTTACTCTTCCCTCAGGGGCTAAAGCCCAGCTTCTATTAGCATTCTTACGGCACCACTCCAGTCGTGCCCTATCAAAACTCTTGTCCCAAAAAACAACGGAGCCTAAGCCCCGCTGAAGTGGCAAAACCAGACATCGAAAGTAACTCTCGACGCCTCATCCCTTCCACTCCTCCATCATCCGCCGGAAGTCGCGGAAGAGATAATTCGAGTCATGCGGACCGGGCGCGGCTTCGGGGTGGTACTGCACGCTGAAGAGCGGCAGCGTGCGGTGGCGCAGGCCTTCGAGGGTCTGGTCGTTCAGGTCCACGTGGGTCAGTTCGACTTCGTTCGCGTTGATTGAATCCGGATCGACGGCGAAGTTATGGTTGTGCGCCGTGATCTCCACCTTGCCGGTGATTTTGTTTTGCACCGGATGATTGCCGCCGTGATGGCCGAATTTGAGCTTGTAAGTCTTGCCGCCGAGTGCGATGCCGGTGAGTTGATGGCCCAGGCAAATTCCAAAAACCGGCACGCGGCCCAGAAATTTGCGGATGGCGCGCACGGCATAATCGACCGGCTCGGGGTCGCCGGGGCCGTTCGACAGAAATACGCCGTCGGGCTTCAGCGCGAAGACATCCTCGGCGCTCGTCTCAGCCGGAACAACCGTGATGCGGCAGCCCTCGCGCACCAGCATGCGCAGAATGTTCAGCTTGATGCCGAAGTCGTAAGCGACGACGTGGAGGGGCTTTCGCTCTTCGTCCTTTTGGTTGAATCCAACCGCCAACAAAGAATCGCCAGTCTGGTTGCGGCTGTCCGTCTCGTCAAAAGTGTAGACCGACTTGGTGGATACCACGCGCGCCAGATCCGTTCCGTCCATCTTGCGAATCGAGCGCGCCTTGGCCACCAGCTTGTCGGTGTCCGTCTCAATGGTCGAAATCACGCCGCGCATCACGCCGTGCGTGCGCAGATGGCGCACCAGCGCGCGGGTGTCGATCTCGGCCAGCACGGGAACCGAATAGCGCTCCATGTACTCGTCGGTCACCTGTTCCGAGCGCCAGTTGGAGCCGATAGGCGAGAACTCGCGCACGATCAGACCCTCGATATAGGGCCGGGCCGACTCATTGTCCGCCTGATTGGTTCCGTAGTTGCCGATCTGTGGGTTGGTGAGAACGACGATTTGACCGGCGTAGGAGGGATCGGTGGCGATCTCCTGGTAACCGGTAAGGGAAGTGTTAAAAACGACCTCACCCTGGCATTCGCCTGGGTGGCCGTAGCCGAGGCCGCGGAAGATACGCCCGTCTTCGAGCGCGAGAATCGATTGCATTGCCTCTCCGAGGAGTGGATTCTATTGATTTTACCAGTTTGAGCAGGATCGTGCCGGTGGATTTCCGGGTCGTAACTTCCGCGCCGCTACCGCACCGCGCCCGCATCGCGCGCCGGCCACAGCACAAAGACCGCCTTGCCGTAGATCAGCGAGCGCTCCACGGGGCCGAACTTGCGGCTATCCCACGAGATACAGCGATGGTCGCCCATCATGAAGTAATTGTCCGCTGGGATGATCGTCTCGGCCATCGACTCGTTGTCGCGGTACTCCTCCGGCACGTACGGCTCGCTGACCCGCTTGCCATTCACCCAGACCGTGCCCTGATCGATGCGCAGCCGGTCGCCGGGCAGCGCGATCACGCGCTTGATGTAGCTCTTCTCCGGATCGCGCGGATAGCGGAAGACGACCACATCCCCGCGCTCGATTGCCGTGAAGCGGTAGACGAACTTGTTGATGAAGAGGCGGTCGGAGTCCTCCAGCCGGGGCAGCATGCTGGTGCCCTCGACGCGCACCGGCTGATAGAGAAAGGTGATGATGAAGATCGATGCGGCAACGGCCACTACCAGATCACGCGCCCACAGGCCCAGGCCGCTGGATTTGGGCGGCATAGGCGATGGCGCGGGCGATAAGTCGTCGGCCGGCGTCTGCGGCTCGGCGCTCTCTTCGTTCAAGGGGAAGTCGGGGGAATTCGGCTCCATTGGCTCCTGCTCGTTTCGATTCAATGGTCTACAGCAATCTGTGCGCGGAAACCGGACCATCGTCATTGCAGTCCGCCTGTTGTGAGTGTAATCGGTCGCCCCTTGCCGGGCCAGTAATCAGGGAATGCCTAGAGGGCGGCTCGCAGATCAAACTTCTGGGCGATGGGTTCGACGATCTGGACCACGCCGTGGCCGGGATTGATCTGCTGGCGAAGACGAATCAGACCATAGGCCTTCAGCTTGTTCACATCGCGGGTCACCGAACCGCGATTGCGACCGAGTTCCTCGGCGAGGGCGGAGATGCTGAGACGCTTCTTGCGGGCCGTCTGGCACAAACGGACGCGCTGCGCCGTCAGGCATTCCAGCATATCCAGCGGATCGGCGAAGGTGATAATCTTCTCCGGCTCCAGCCGCTCCCCGCTCTGCCGTCTCTTGGCGCGGTCCAGTGAACGGCGCACATGACCTTCAAATCCGTCCGCAAATACCATAGTCCTCATCGCTTCTCCTCATAACTTCTTCTCAACGCCTCGGCTTCCCGGTAAAAGCCTTTCGCCAGGGCTGGATAACCTTGAAACTCGACACGACTCACCTGACCCATGAAATGACGCTCATGAAAACCATGCGAGTTATCGTAGCCGAGCACGCGGCCATTATCGATTCCGCTCAAATGGGGCAGGAGAAAGGCAAGGTTGTATTGCGCCACCTTACCCTCCGCATCGACCCAGACCTCTTCGCGCAGAATGCCTACGCCGCCCGCACAGCGAAACCGAGCCTCGTCATCGGTATCCTTGAGCAGGCTGCCCCGTTTGGCCATAGGAAGATTCTTGCACAGATGATGCGTGTGACGCAATACCTGATAGGCGCTTCCACTGCCTTCCGGCTCCATCGTCTTTGTTCTCTCGCACCCGGACTTTCCCGTCCCAATCCCGCCGCGTTACTCTTAAAGCCAGCGTGATCCCTGAAGAGCCTCAATCCGAAACGCCGCTTGCTTCGCCCTTGGACAAGCCTTCCGCCGAGCTGACGCCGTTCATGCGCCAGTGGACGGCGGCCAAGCGCGAGAATCCCGACGCGCTGCTGTTTTTTCGCATGGGCGACTTCTACGAGCTCTTCTATGACGACGCGGTCACGGTCAGCCGCGAGCTGCAACTGACGCTGACGGCGCGCGACCGCGAGCGCTCGCAGCCCATGTGCGGCGTCCCCTATCACGCGGTCGAGAGCTATCTGATGCGCCTGCTGCGCAAGGGCTACCGCATCGCCCTCTGCGATCAGATGGAAGACCCCAAGCTGACCAAGAAGATCGTCCGCCGCGAGGTGACCCGCGTGCTCTCGCCGGGTACCGCGCTGGACACGGCCCTGGGCCAGGAGCAGAACAATTTTCTGGCGGCGTACTTTGAGGCGGGCGGGATCGACAAGCCGATACCCTCAGGGACTAAAGCCCCTGCAACCGGCCAGCTCTGCGCCGTAGCCCTGCTTGACCTCTCCACCGGCGAATTCCGCACCGCAGAGTTCACTGGCCCCACAGCTCGCCAGCAGGCGGTGGACGAGATCTTCAAAGCCGGCTCCTCCGAGGTGCTCGTGCCCGCGAGCGCCGCGCTGCCCGCGCAGCTTGAACGCATTCCGGCGCGCACGCGCGTCGAGGACTGGGTCTGGACGCGCGACTTTGCCGTGCCGCTGGTCGAGCGCCAGTTGAATGTGCGCACACTGGAAGGCTTCGGCCTCGATGCGCATCCCGCTGCCGCCATCGCCGCCGGCGCCGTGCTGCACTATGTGCGCACCACGCAGAAGAACGAGGCGCTGCACGTCGATGGCTTGAAGTTCGAGGAGCACTCGACGGCGCTCGAACTCGATCAGGTCACGGTGCGCAATCTCGAATTGGTGGAACCTCTCTTCGCCGGCCAGGACGCGCGCGCCACGCTCTTCTACACACTCGACGCCTGCCTGACGCCGATGGGCAAACGGTTGTTGCGCGCGACGATTCTGCGCCCGCTGGTCGATGCCGCGGCCCTCGAGGCGCGCTACGAGGCCGTCGCCGAGGCGCACGGCGACCTGGTCAAGCGCGAGGAGATTCGCCGCGCATTCTCCGGGCTTCTGGATTTGGAGCGCCTGCTCGGGCGGCTCTCGCTTGACTCCGCCGGTCCGCGCGATCTGCGCGCGCTGGCCGCGACGGCCAGCCGATTGCCGGGCGTAAAGCGAGCGCTAAGCGCGATGCAGTCGGCGCGCTGGCGCACGCTCGCCGAGCAACTCGACACGCTCGATGAGCTGACTGCGCGGCTGCTCTCTTCGCTCGTTGAAGAGCCTCCGCTCACCCTCGCCGATGGCGGGGCGATCGCCTCTGGAGTGGACGCGGAGTTGGATGAGCTGAAGACCATCTCCACCACCGGCCGCCGGCAGATTGCAGCCATCGAGGAGCGCGAGCGTGTGCGCACTGGCATAACTTCGCTGAAGGTTCGGTATAACTCGGTCTTCGGTTATTACATTGAAATTACCAAGGCGAACATGGCTCATGCGCCCGCCGATTACGAGCGCAAACAGACGCTCGTGAATGCCGAGCGCTTCACCACGCCCGAGCTGAAAGAGTATGAGCGCAAGATTCTCTCCGCGCACGAGCGCTCCATTGAAATTGAAAAGCGCATCTTCGCCGAACTGCGCCAAGCGGTCCTCGCCTCCGCCGGGCGCATCAAGCGCGCATCGGCGATCATCGCCGAGGCCGACCTGCTCAGTTGCTTTGCTCACCTGGCCGCCGCGCGCCGCTACGTGCGGCCGGTCATCGCAGACGAAGCCGTGATCGAGGCCGCCGCCGCGCGCCATCCGGTCATCGAGCAGTGGATGGAGGAGACGCGCGAGGGACGCTTCATTGCGAACGACCTCTTTCTCAACGCCTCCGCCGATGGGCCCAGCCTACTGCTGATTACCGGCCCCAATATGGGCGGCAAAAGCACTTATCTGCGCCAGGCCGCGATGCTGGTCTTGCTCGCGCAGATGGGCAGCTTTGTGCCCGCCGACAGTTTGCGCTTCGGCCTCGTCGACCGCATCTACACGCGCATTGGAGCCAGCGATAACGTGGCGCGCGGACGATCCACATTCATGGTTGAGATGACCGAGACGGCGACGATCCTCAATACCGCGACCCATCGCTCGCTGATCCTGCTCGACGAGATGGGCCGCGGCACGGCCACCTTCGACGGCCTCTCGCTGGCCTGGGCGACGGTCGAGTATCTGCACGCCGAGACGCAGGCGCGCACGCTCTTCGCCACGCACTATCACGAACTGACCATGCTCGCCGAAAAGCTCCCGCGCGTGCGCAATCTGCGCGTCGGCGTGAAGGAATCGCCCAGCGGAATTGTATTCTTGCATAACATTGAACCCGGCGCGGCCAGCAAGAGTTATGGCATTGAAGTGGCGCGCCTGGCCGGGCTGCCAGTGGCGGTCATCGAGCGCGCACGTCACGTCCTGCGCCAGCACGAGAAGCAGGAGCGCCAGAGCGTGCAAGTGGAAACGCAGGCTGAGCCGGTGCAGTTGACCATCTTCACGCCGCTCTCGCAGCGTATAGTGGACCGCATAGAAGCAACGGACGTGAATGCGCTGACGCCGTTGCAGGCGCTGAATCTGCTGGAAGAGTTACAAAGCGAGTTAAAGGAAAAAGGATGAAGACGAATCTGCGTAAAGCCGCGGGGGGCCTGCTCGTCGTCGGCCTGGAAGGCGTGGAGCTGACCTCGCTCGAACGCGCATGGCTTCGGCTGGTGCGCCCCGCGGGCGTGATCCTCTTCCGCCGCAACATCACTCATGTCCAACAGACACGCGCGCTGCTCGATGAGGCGACGGCTCTCTGCGCGCCGCACAGCTTTCGCTGCGTCGATGTTGAAGGCGGAACCGTCGACCGCCTGCGCGATGCGCTCGCGCCCGTGCCCTCTGCGCAGGCTGTAGCGGATGCGGCGCGGCGCATGGGCAGCGGCGCGTTGATCCGCGAACAGGGCGAGCTCGTCGCGCGCGGCGCGAAGGCCTTCGGCTTCAACACCACATTGGCGCCGGTCCTCGATCTCGCGCTGCCGGAGTCTGCTGCCGTGATGGGCACGCGCGTCGCCGGAGAGACGCACCATCAAGTCGTCGATTACGCGCGCAACTTTCTCGCCGGTCTGGCCTCGCAAAATGTGATCGGTTGCGGCAAGCACTTCCCCGGCCTCGGCGGCGGCTCTCTGGATTCGCACGTCGAGACGCCGATGATCCGCCGTCGCGGCGCGGCGGAGTGGCGAAAGCACCTGGCGCCCTATTGGGAACTGCGTCATGAGCTGCCGATGGTGATGGTCAACCACGCGGCCTATCCCGACACTCCCGGCAAGGACAGGCCCGCGAGCGCATCGCCCTACTGGATTACAACCGTGCTGCGCAAGCGCATCGGTTATCGCGGCCTCATCTTCTCCGACGATCTGGAGATGGGCGGCATTCTCAAATTCATGCCCATCGAAGAGGCGGCGGTTGCGGCCATTCGCGCGGGGATGGATCTGCTGGAGATCTGCCACTCGCCGGAGATGATTCTGCGCGCCTATGAGGCGTTGATTGCGCAAGCCGAGCGTTCGCCGGCGTTTTCCCGGCTACTCGTTCAGCGCGCGCAGCAGACGGCGCGGCGCAGCGCGGAGCTGTTTGCCGGCGGCGCAACGCCAGCGCTCACCGCCAAGCAATTCGACGCGCTGCGCAAACGGATTCTGCAGTTTCGCGAAAAAATCGACAAAGCCATGGAGGCGCAAATCGCATGAGCGCGAAGGCAATGACCGTCGCCGGCATCATGAGCGGCACCTCCGCCGATGGCATCGACGTTGCCATCGTACGCATTGCGCCCGGCAGGCTGCGGCCCAGCGTTCAACTGATCGTCCATGAGGGCTTCGCCTTTCCCGCCGCATTGCGACGCGCGATTCTCTCGGCAATGAATGCCGAATCAATCTCGACGGCCGAACTGGCGCGGCTCAACTGGCGGCTGGGCCTGGCTTACGCGGAAGCGGTCAGCGCAACGCTCGCCAAACACAATGTCAAGCTCGATCTGATCGGCTGCCACGGACAGACGCTCTATCATCAGCCGCGCGCGGCAAGCTACGCGGGCCGCGGCTTTGCCTGCACCTGGCAACTCGGCGAGGCCGCGGTGATTGCCGCGCATCTTGAAGTTCCAGTCGTTTCCAACTTCCGCCCCGCCGATATGCTCGCCGGAGGCCAGGGCGCGCCGCTCGTTCCCCTGCTCGACTATGCGCTCTTCGCCGACGCCAGGCGCGGGCGCGTGCTGCAGAACATCGGCGGCATCGCCAACCTGACGGCCATTCCCGCCGCAGCCACAGCCGATAAAGTCATCGCCTTCGACTCGGGTCCCGGCAACATGGTCATCGATTGGCTGGCGCACGAGTTATTCCAGAAGAAATTCGATCGCAACGGCAATCTTGCGGCTGAGGGCGCGGTGATTGCGCCGGTGCTGCAGAAGGCCTTGCGCAATCCCTACTTCAGGCTGAAGCCGCCGCGCACGGCAGGCCGTGAGCAATTCGGACGCGAGTATGCGGCGGAGTTTTTGGTCGAGTGCGGGAGGCACAGCAAGCGGCCCGAAGACGCGTTGACGACAGCCACCGCGCTGACTGCCGAGACGATTGCGCTGAGTTATCAATCTTTTGTCCGGCGCGCGATGAAGGGCGCAGCAGTGGACTACATCGTCTCCGGCGGCGGCGCGCGCAACGCAACGCTGATGGCGATGCTCGCACGGAGGCTCGCGCCGCTGGGCTGCGAGCTGGCATCGAGCGAGCACTTCGGTCTGCCCGCCGAGGCCAAAGAGGCCGCGGCTTTTGCGCTGCTCGCCTGGCAGACCTGGCATCGTCTGCCGGGCAATCTGCCCAAGGCGACTGGCGCGGCGCGACCGGCGATTCTTGGCCAGGTGACCTATGCGTAAGCTGATTGCGCTCGTCGCACTGCTCGCGCTCACCGGCTGCCGCAGCGCATCGCGCGATCCGCGGACGGTTGTCTTCCTGATCGAGAGCAGCCCGGCCAGCCTTGATCCGCGCATCGGCAGCGATGCCCAATCGGAGCACATCGACGAGCTGCTCTTCGACGGACTGGTCGCTCGCGATGCGAGCTATCACTTCATTCCCGCGCTGGCCGCGAGCTGGGAGCAGTCTGATCCGCTCTCCCTCGTCTTCCATCTGCGCTCAGGCATTCGCTTCCACGATGGCCGTCCACTGAGCGCCCGCGACGTTGCGTGGACCGTCAACTCGATCCGTACCGGCGCTGTCTTTTCGCCCAAGGCCGCCGCCTATGCCGCGGTCGATTCGGTGGAAGCGCGGGATGCGCTCACCGTCGTCTTTCATCTCAAGCGCGCGGATAATTTTCTGCTCACCAATCTCTCCACCGGTGCCTTCGGTGTCGTTCCCGAGGGCAGCGGGCGCGAGTTCTGGCGGCATCCTGTCGGCACCGGGCCCTTTCGCTTCGTCAGCCAGCAGATCGATCAGAATGTCGTGATCGAGCGCAATCCCTTCAGTTGGTCTGGAGAGCCGAAGATCGAGCGCGTGCGCTTCCGCGTGGTGCCGGACGCCATCACCGCCTCGCTTGAATTGGAGAAAGGCTCGGCCGACGTGGCCGTCAATGCGCTGCCGATGGATGCGCTCACGGTGCTCGCCGCGCGGCCCAATCTCGCCATTGAAGACGTGCCGGGAACGCAGGTGCAGTACCTTGGCTTCAATCTGCGCGATCCGCTGCTCTCGGACGCGCGCGTCCGTCAGGCGATCGCCTGTGCGATCGACCGCAACGAGATCATCCGCTCACTGCTCGGCGGCCACGCCCACCCCGCCGAGAGTTTGCTGCCCGCCAATCACTGGGCCTACACGGGCGACGTCGCGCATTACGATTACGATCCCGAGCGCGCCCGCCAGTTGCTGGACGAGGCCGGCCGCAAACCGGGCCCCGGAGGCCTGCGCTTCCACCTGACGATGAAGACCTCGACCGACGAGGGAACGCGCCTGCTCGCCGCCGTCCTGCAGCGCCAGATGGCCGCCGTCGGCATCGCCCTCGATCTGCGCAGCTACGAGTTCGCCACCTTCTACGCCGACGTCACGCGCGGCGCATTTCAGATCTACTCGCTCAAGTGGCTGGGCGGCAACGAGCAGCCGGAGATCTTCAACTACGTCTTCTCGACGGCCAGCTTCTCGCCGCATGGGGCCAATCGCGGCCACTACTCGAATCCTGAGCTCGACAAGCTGCTGGACGATGCGGCCCAGAGTCCCGATTTTGCCCGCCGCCGCTCGGATTACCTCCAGGCGCAGCAGACGCTTGCGCGCGATCTGCCCGCCTTCAATCTCTGGTTTCTGGATACGATCGTCGTTCACAACCGGCGGCTCACGCACGTCGAGCCCACGCCCTCGGGCAGCTTCGCCTTTCTGGAGACCGCCGAGCTGAAGGCGCAATGAGCGATACAGTTGCGCGGAGAATCCTCTGTGCTATCTATCGAATAACACTCCAAGAATCCCACCCTTCAACCTTTTGCCGCCGTGGCTCGTCTACACCAATAGTTCGCTTTGTTCCCATCCCGGCCGACGCAACTCAAGGCCGGAGGAGAGTTCACCGGTATGATGATTCGTTTTCCCCTTTCGCTTGCCTCGGCTGCCATGCTCTTCGCGTTGCTCTCAGGCGTGGCGCAGGCCCAGTCGCCGGCCCAGCCCCCCAAGCCCTTCCAGGGCGTGATCACGGCCATCAGCGGTTCGACGCTCACCGTAAAGGCCGATGCGGGCGCAGTCTATGCGGTCCAGGTGCCGGCGGATGCGGTTCTGCTGCGCATCGCCCCCGGGGCAAAGGATTTGAGCGCCGCGGAGAAGATCGCCTTCACCGGTCTGGCCGTGGGCGACCGCGCGCTGGTCAGGCCCGATCCCGATGCGGCAGGCCCGGCGATCACTGCGTTGCGCGTCGTCGCCATCAAGCAATCGGATCTGGCGCAGAAGCAGCAGAAGGAGCGCGCGGAGTGGCAGGGCGGGCTGGTGAAGAGCGTCGATGCATCGAGCGGCACGATCCTGCTGAGCACCGGCGCGGGCGCGATGGCCAAGACGATCGCCGTGCATACCGGCAAGGCGACCGTCCTCAAGCGTTATGCGCCGGCTTCGGTCAGCATCGATGCTGCGACTGTGGCCCCGATCGATGCCATTCAACCGGGCGATCAGTTGCAGGTGCGCGGCCAAAAGAACGCCGACAATACCGAGATTGCCGCCGTCGAGGTTTACTCCGGCGCCTTCCGCAACATCTCCGGCCCGATCACCGCGATCGATGCGGCGGGCGCGACATTTGTTGTCAAGGATCTGGCGACTAAAAAGTCCGTCACCATCCACGTAACCGCCGAGGCGCAGATGCGGCGGCTGCCGGATCGCATGGCGCAGATGCTGGCCATGCGCCTCAAGGGCGGCGCTGCCATGATGGGCGGCGCAGCCACCGGCGGGCAAGGCCCGTGGGGCGGCGGCGCTCCGCCCAGCTCTGCCCCCGGCGGTCAGCGCGGCGGCTCAGGGGTTGGCGGTCCCGGCGCAGGTGGCGGTCAATGGCCTGCTGCGGGCGGCGGCCCGCCTGACCTGCAACAAATGCTCAATCGCGCGCCGGTCATTCAGCTCACCGATCTCGTGAAGGGCGAGGTGGTGATGCTGGTGGCTACCGGCAACGCAACTGAGGTGAGCGCCATCAAACTACTGGCGGGCGTCGAGCCGCTGCTGGAATCTCCCGCCGCCAGCCGGGACCTGCTGGCCAACTGGAGCATGAACTCGGGCTCGGGCGCGGCGGAAGCAGCCGCTCAGTAATCGACCATCGACAATCACAGCGAATAAGCGAGGGACTCGTGTACTCAAAAATGCGTTGCCTGACTTCTATTTTGATAGCCTTGACTTTGAGTTCGGGCGCGCGGGCTCTTGCTCAGTCGCAGACGCCTGCCGCGCCTGGACAAACTGTGGCTCAACCGCTGGCCACTCCGGCCGCCGCGCCCGCGGCTGAGACCGTTGCGACAACCGCGACGGCTCCGGCTGCCACGGCCTCCCTGCGTGGACACGTCCTCGATCCCATGGGCGCCTTGGTTGCCGGCGCGCAGATTGCAATCACGAACAGCGATGGCGTCACCGTGGCCACGGTGGTCTCGGATGCGAGCGGCGCATTTCATGCAAGCGGCCTGCCTCCGGGAATCTACCTTGTGCTGGCCACCTACTCCGGCTTTGCGCCCTTTGCCTCGCAGCCCATGACGCTCGCCCCCGGTCAGGCGATGAACATGCGGATTACCATGGCGATGGCCGTCGAGCAGCAGAGCATTCAGGTCACCGACGACACCATGGCTGTCAGCGTCGAGGCCGGAGAAAACGCCAGCTCCCTGGTTCTCAAGGACAAGGATCTCGACGCGCTCTCGGACGATCCCGACGAGCTGTCGAACGAGCTGACGGCGCTGGCCGGACCCTCGGCCGGACCCAACGGCCCGCAGATTTACATCGACGGCTTCAGCGGCGGACAGCTTCCGCCCAAGTCGGCCATCCGCGAGATTCGCATCAATCAGAACCCCTTCTCCGCCGAGTTCGACCACATCGGCTTTGGCCGCATCGAGATTCTCACCAAGCCCGGAACCGACAAGCTGCGCGGCCAGTTCTTCCTGCAAGGCAACGACAGCGCGCTCAACACCGGCAACCCCTATTCGACCGTGAACAACGGCGTGATTCCGCCCTATTACAGCTATCAGTTCAACGGCACGGTCAGCGGGTCGATCTCGAAGACCGCCTCCTTCTTTGTCAGCGCCGAGCAGCGCAACACGGAAAACATCGATGCCTGGTTGATTCCCAACGCAGTCCTCGACGACCCCTCCAGTGCGCCTGCCGGTTGCACGGGGCCGGGTCCGTATTACTCCTGCTTGAATTTCGGCGTCAACCTTCTCAATCGCCGCATTCGCGACAACGCCTCGGTGCGCTTCGATCTGCAACTGGGCGCGAAGAATACCTTCACCGCGCGCTACGGCTTCTGGGCCGAATCCGAGCACGGCGATCTCAGCTCGGGCTCGCTCATCAATCCTTACTCCACGGAAAACCCTTCCACCCATGAGGCGAATACCGATCACACCGTGCAGTTGAGCGACGCCTTCATCGTCAACGATCACATCGTCACCGAGAGCCGCTTCCAGTACGAGCGCCAGAATGAGAACAACTACCCCGATTCGACAGCGCTTACCATCAGCGTGCAGGGCGAATTCACCGGCGGCGGCTACTTCGGTCAGCAGAACAACGATCACACCACGCGCCTGGAATTCCAGAACATGACCACCATGAGCCACGGCGCGCACGCCATCAAATTCGGCACGCGCCTGCGCGACTCGCGCGACGCCAACAAGACCAATGCGGAGTTCAAAGGCGCCTTCACCTTCGCCTCGCCCACGAGCTATCAGAACATGGCGAACGGGCTGAATAGCGGTCAGAGCTTCAGCACTCTGGTCACTCTGGGCAATGGTCCCATCACTCTCAGCTACGCCACCGGCCAGCAGTCCGTCCTCGCCAATGTCTTCGATATGGCCTGGTATCTGCAGGACGATTGGAAGTTCAAGCCCCGGCTCACCCTCTCCGGAGGCATGCGCTGGGAATCGCAGAATCACGTTGCCGATCACAACGACTGGGCCCCACGCGCTGCTCTGGCCTATGCGCTGGACGGCAACGGCAAGGACAAGAAAGCCAAGACCGTGCTGCGCCTCGGCTACGGCTTCTTCTACGACCGGCTCAGCAGCGGCACATTGCTCGGCATCTACCGCTCCCAGGTGCAACAGCAGATCGTGCTCAACAATCCCACCGGCTGCACGGCCACCGGCGGCGCAAACCCAACCTCGCTGGACAACATCGATTTCAGCACCTGCACAACGACCGGAGCCTCCACCGCCTCAACGCCGGTCAAGTACGAGATCGATCCCCACTACCACTCGCCCTACAACGAGCAGGGCAGCGTGAGCCTGGAGCGCCAGTTGACTCCCAGCGCCAGCGCCACGCTCACCTATATGCACACCTACGGCGTGCATCAAATCACCTCGATCAACGCCCATCAGGCGACCGATGGAAATCCGGCGGACAACCTCGGCGGATATCTCTACGAGACCTTCCCCGAGGCCGTCTTCAAGGAAAATCAGCTCATCGCCAGCCTGCGCGGCAACATTGCCAAGAACTTCAACCTGATGGGCTTTTACACATTCTCGTACGCCAACGGCAACAACAACGGCAGCGCCGTCGACGCCTACAATCTGGACAAGAACTACGGGCGCTCGGGCTTCGTCACGCGCAACAATCTCTTCCTGATGGGCAACTACACCGCCCACTGGAATATTCACCTCAACCCCTTCCTTGTCGCCCAATCCGGACGCCCGTGGAACATCACGCTGCCCAACGACCCGCTGAACCAGTTCGGCAATCAGCGGCCTTCTTATGCGGCCGATCCCTCGGCCTGCACGGCCTCCGGCGACGTGACGACCAGCTTCGGTTGCCTCGATACAACGCCGGCCTGGGGCGATGCGCTCGTCCCCGTCAACCTGGGCAACGGCCCGGCTGCGGTCGCCGTCAATCTGCGCATCAGCAAAGCCTTCGGCTTCGGCCCCAAGGTCGGCTCCGCAACACCGCAGCAGCCGGGTGGGCCTCCGAATGGTCCCCCTCCCGGTGGACCGCCTCCGGGCGGCGGTGGCGGGCGCGGTGGTGGTGGCGGCTTTGGCGGTGGACCCGGCGGTGGTCCCATGGGCCTGGGCGGCGGCGCCAACTCAACAGGCCGCAGGTATTCGCTCACCTTCAGCGCGCAGGCCTTGAACCTCTTCAACGACATCGATCGCGGGCAGCCGAATGGCACCATCCTTCCGAGCCAAGATCCGGTCACGCATCTTTACGGCCCCGGCGGCCAGTTCGGGCAATCCACCACACTGGCCGGCGGCATCTTCTCTCAAGGCTCGGCGGCGCGGCGCATCTTCCTGCAAGCGGTCTTCGCCTTCTGAGTCTTTCGTCGCTTGAATTCCTCGTCCATAAAGTTTGGGTGCCCCATCCTTGAATCGCTCTTTGATTCAAGGGTGGGAACCACGAACCTCAACCAGCCGTTTTTCTTCCGCGCTTTTGCGCAAGATTATCCCCTCCTCCCGCATACTACCCAGGAGAAAGGATAGGCGATGCAACCGAACCCCAGGCAACAAATGCCAGCGCGCAACCCCTATTCCCTGTCCCCTATTCCCTGTTTTTCGCCGCACCCCCACCCCCCCCACCCTGTGTAAAACCGCTTTTTGGCTCCTCCGCATCGTGTAACATGAACGATTTCAACAGTATGCATTTTAAGACTGTTAACCAACTAGTAACATCAAACCCTCGATTTTGCCCGTTTTTTGGCAAAAAAACAGCCCGTTTGAGCCAAAAAGCAGCCCTTTTGGCCCTTCGATCATGCCGCTCAGCGGCTGGGAACCACGAACCCTGGCTCTCCCAGCAACAGTTTTTTGTCGTTTATCGTCCCGCCGATACCGTTGCCGTATGCCGATCGCCGGGAGCAAAGGCGTCGGTCAGCGAGATCACCTTCATCTGCGCCTTGAGTGAATCGAGCGTCGCCGCGCCGGTTACCGTGATCTCCCGCGTCTCGCCCGGCAGCAGATCGAAGTAGTTGTCGGAGAGCGGCACATCCAGATCGCCGAAGGAGAGATAGACATCCCGCGCCAGAACGGATGAGCCGATGCGAATCTTGTAGTTGCCCCTTGCGCCCACGGCTTCGACATTCAACTGCGCCGGCTTCAGTTCGACGGCCTTGGTCGGCGCCAGGTAAACCAGGTTGCGCGAGATCGCCGCGCCGCCCGCCGTCAACTCCGCCACCACAAAGACGCGCGCGGTATCGGCAGCGCCTGCGTCGGTGAGTTTTTTGAGCGGCCAGTCCAGATAGACTTTGCTGGCCAAGGGAGCCACTTCGACCGGCTTTGTCTCTTCCAGCAGCACCTTGCCGTCGAAGTTCATCAGACGCACGCGCAGTTGGGCCGCCTCGGGCTTGAGTTTGTCGCTGACAATGTAGACCTTCAGCGCGCCCTCCTCGACGTGCGGCGAGACGAGCACCGGCGCATAGAAGCGGCGCGCGTAGTATTGCAGCGCCTTCCAGCGCCCGTAGTAGTCTATCGACGACCACGAGGCCACCGGCCAGCAGTCGTTCAACTGCCAGAAGATGGAGCCCATCGTCTCCGGACGCGACCGCCGGAAGTGCTCCGCGCCGATCTTGATTCCCTCGGCCTGCAAGACCTGGCTGACGTAAAGAAAGCTCGCGAAGTCCTTGGGCTCCGAGTAATCCTTCAGCAGATAGTTGTGAATAATGTCATTGCCTTCGTTGTTTTTCTGATGTGCCAGCATCACCTGCGTGAAGATGTTGGCGCGATCCTCGGGCGCGGTGAAGGCCTCGATCGTCTTCATCTCGGGAAAGGACTGGAAGCCGTACTCGGTGACAAAGCGCGCGTGATGCGTTTCATAAGTCGAGAAAGGAACGCGCCCATGCCAGACATCCCAGACGTGCGCGTCGCCCGATTGATAGTGCTCGCTGAGCGGCTCGTAATCGGCGCTGGGCGAACTGGGCCAGTAAGGCCTCTCCGGATCGAGGCGGGCGACGACACGGGGCAGAATGCCGCTGAACTCGGTCAGGTAATCCTGCCACATGAAGCGCCGCACCTCGGCCGGCAACTGCGGGCGTCCGGCCCAATCGAAGGCGCTCTCGGTCTCGTTGTTGCCGCACCAGATCACGATGCTGGGATGATTGCGCAGCCGACGCACCTGGTCCTCGGCCTCGGCCTCGATGTTGAGCTTGAAGGCGTAGGTGCCCGGCTGCCAGTCGTTGCCGAACATGAAGTCCTCCCAGACCATGATGCCCAGTTCGTCGCAGAGCTCGTAGAACTCGTCCGACTCGTAGTAGCCTCCGCCCCAGTGGCGGATCATGTTCATGTTGGCGTCGCGCGCCGACTCCAAAATTCGCCGGTAGTTGGCGGTGGTGACGCGATTCGGAAAGCTGTCGAAGGGAATCACATCCGCGCCCTTGGCGAAGACGGGGATGCCGTTGACCACAAACTCAAAGCTGCGGCCCCATTGGTCCGGCTCGCGATGAAGCACGACAGTGCGCAGGCCGGTCTTGGTCGTGCGTGCATCGAAGACCTGCTCAACCGTGCCCACCGATGCGCTGAACTGATAGACCGGCTGTTCGCCGTAGCCCGCCGGATACCAGAGTTTTGGATTGCGAATCTCGATGGGCAGATCGATGACATTATGACCAATATGAATATCGACGTGTGTGCCTGTTGCCACCTGCTTGCCGTTCTCCAAGTAACTGACTATCACACTGGCTGGACCGCCGCTGCTATTGGCCGCCTCGATCTCGACTTCGGCATCCAGATGTGCGACGTCCTTCGTCACATCGCGCTGGCGAATGTGAAAGTCCGTGATGCGTGCTTGATCCCACGCTTCGAGCCGCACCGGCTTCCAGATGCCGCTCGTGACAAAGCGCGGACCCCAATCCCAGCCGTACTCGTAGGCGGGCTTGCGAATGTAAGTCTTCTCTTCGGTCTTGGAATTCAGCCGGAAGTAGTCGGTGGATGCAGCCTGGGCGGCGGCCTTGATCGGCGAGGGAAAGACGACGAGCAACTGATTCCTGCCCGCGTGCAGATGGCTCTTCACATCCACGCGCCACGAGCGAAAGCTGTTGTCGGCCTTCAGCATCTGCGCGCCGTTCACGGATACCTCGGCTGCCGAATCGAGGCCGTCAAAAACCAATTCGACCCGCGCGCGCGCGAGCAGCTGCGGCGTGACATCGAAGCTGAGCTGGTACTCCCAGCTCGCCTGCTCGATCCATTGCAGCTTGGACTCGTTGTCGCGCACAAAGGGATCGGGGATCATCTTGTTGGCGAGCAGATCGAGATGCACGTCGCCGGGTACCGTTGCCGGAAGCCAGCCGCTCTTTGCATCCGGTCCCGACGCCACCTGGCGAAATTGCCAGCCATGATCGAGCGCGACCACCTGATTCCGCGCTGGAGCTGCCTGCGCCTGCGCCGTGCCGATTGCCATGCAGATCGTCGCGCCCACGAGCGCGCATCCCATTGCCCAGTTCATCGCTACTTTCATCCAATCCTCCAGCGTTCTCATCATCGCCGATCATTGCTCAGTTTGAAGGGTACGGGCTTCAGCCCGTACATCCAATCCTGCTCAATCAACCGGGCTTTAGCCCCCGAGGGAGACCTTCGCGTCTGTACGCAATCCAGCGCCGTTTAGCTTATCACGCCTTCTCTCGCCGCCATCCCGCAGCAGCGAGGATGCAGACCACGGGCATCACCGGAAGCCTGTATCGGCCAACCGCCTGCGCTCCTCCGCTGACCGCGAGAAAGTAGAGCGCAACGGTCAGCAGCAGAGCCAATCCATCGCGCCGCAGGCCGCCGCCGATTACGCCGCGCACGGCCAGCAGATAGAGGCCGGCAAGCACCGCCTCCAGCGCGGCCATTACCGCCGCCAGCGCCGGGTGCGCCTGCGCAAGACCAACGGCGGAGCGCAGCGGTCCTCGACTCACCACGCGCTGCGGCCCGTCCTCGGGATAGGCATTCAGCAGACGCAGCAACTCCGTGGCGCAGGGAGTGAAGGCGACGACGGCCGAGCCCTCCGCCTGCACCACGAAGGCCGTGACGGGATGCGCACGCAGCACACGCCCGGCCTCGGCGCGCATGAATGCGATGCGATGCGCTTGATTCCAACCGGCCTGCTCGGGGTGATGCGCGTGATAGCTCTGTTCGTCGGGATAGCCGAGGCTGCTTTGTACCTCGGTAAAGGGCCGCTGCTCGACGCGCGCTTCGATTTCGGCGGCCTGATAGAAGTAAAGATTGCGCACGACAATGCTGGAGAATCCGCCAAAACCGGTTTCGATTTGGTTGCGCAACTGCCACGCGCCGAGCCAGGGCAGAACGCTAAGCAGAAATATGGCGGGAGCTTGCCAGCGGAGTTTTTTGTCGCGCGCCAGAGTACCGATCAATCCCAGCGCCAGCGCGATCGGCAGGTAGTAGCTGACCGGGCGCACAAAGGTTGCCGCCGCCAGCCACAGACCGGCTTGCATGAGCCTCCACAGATTTCGTTCGCGCAGAAAGAGGGCGACGCGCTCCAGGCCGGCGAGCAGCAGAGCGAGAAAGAGCGTCTCCGGCAGCAGGCGCACGGAGAAGATCACCGAGACCGGCTCGAAGGCGAAGAGCCAGGCCGCCAGCCAGGCCACGCGCTCGTCGCGGCAGAGCGCGCGCGCCAGCCGCCAGACAAGCAGGACGATGAGGGCCGAGAGCAGCACTTGCACGAGCGCCGCAAGAGCCGGGCCGGCCAGAGAGATGAGCGCGAGAAAGAGGGGATAGCCGGGAGTGCGGCCGATCTCTGGCTGTGCGCCGGTCATGAAGCCGCCATGCAGCAGCAGATTGCGCCCCGGCTCGAGGTAGCTGGGGGTGTCGCCGCTGGCGATTACGCTTGTACCGCTGAGCGTGAGCGCCGCGCCGAGCAGCAGGAGGCGCACGGCGGCGGCCGCGGCTAGCGGAACAAGAAGTGAGCGCGGGAGAATCGCAGCGGAGTTTGCTCTCATCGCTTGGGCTCCAGAAGATCGCGGTAAAGCGATTCCCACTCGGCAGCCTTGGCGTCGATGCTGAAGTGCTGCTCGATCCGCTGGCGCGCGAGGGCGCCTTGAGCGCGGCGCTGCTGCTCACTCTGACGCATTGTCTGGAGCATCGCCTCAGCCAGAGCTTCGGGGTTCTTGGCGGGCACGATTGCGCCGCAGTCGCCGGCAAGCTCTCGCACGCCGCCTACATTGGTCGCGACAATCGGCTTGGCCATCGCCATCGCCTCGCCTAGCGCCAGCGGCATTCCCTCCCAGGCCGAGCCAAGCACGAAGCCGTCGGCTGCATCGAGCAGCGCGGGCATATCGCGGCGCAGACCCTGCCAGCGGACAGATATGGCCGATTGCGCTTGAATGGCCGCGGAGGCTGCTCCCGATGACTCGCCGGCAATCCAGAGTTGCGCCTGCGGATTGCTTTTGCGCAGCTCGGCGAAGGCGCTGAGCAGGTTGGGATAATCCTTGGCGGGGACGATGCGCCCCGCCGTGAGCCAGATAAAGTCGTTGCCCGCGCCCATCTCCGCGCGCACTCTCGGGCGGCGTCCGGGCTCGGGGGCAAACTCCGCCGTATCGATTCCGTTGGTGACAACGAAGGCCTTGGCCGCGGGAATAGCCTTCAGGCGCACGTAGCGATCACGGGCGGCCTGACTGACGGCGACGGTGCGGCAACTAAATCTATCGGTAAGGCGATAGGCGAGCATCCGCAGCCGGCCGCCCTCGTAGACATTGTGAACCGTCGAGAGAACAGGCAGGCGCGGCAGCAGAAGCTTGAGCAGCCGCGCCGCCATATTAGCCGGGAAGACGTGACTGTGCAGCAGATCCGGCTGAAAGGCGCGCAGGGATTGCCGAGCTTCGATCAGACCGGCGAGAATGCTGAGAGGATTTTTGCGCATCTTGAGCCGTACGAGATGCGCCGGGGGAAGATACGCGGAGTTGATGGGCCATTCTTCGCCCTGCGGCGGGCGCAGCACGACGAGCGCTACCGAGTGGCCGCGCTCCGCCATGCGCTCGGCGAGCGCCACCACCTGCCGTTCCGCTCCGCCCATGCCGAGCGAGGTCAGCACATATGCGATCCGCATTTCCGATCCTGCATCTCAGGTGCCCCGATGATAACCTGCCCGGTTGGGCTTTGGCAGCAGTCTTCTTTTGATTTTGCTCAGATTCGCGCTGGGCGCGCGGTAACAATCGTGCAGCGCTCATAATACGGTATGGGCAGAAAAACGCAGTGCATTTAATTTTGCGCGATTCTGTTAGACTGGGTGTGATTTCAGGCAGTCGAGGAGGGTTTTATGGACGTGAAAGATTGGGTCAAATCCAATGTAGACTATGGCCGCAAGCTGGTGGACTCCGGCATCGAGGGAGCGCGCTCAGGACAGGATGAGTTCCTGAACGGCGAACCGCTGGCGCCCTTTCTCGGCGAGTCGGTCAAGGCCTCGATTGCCCCGGCGGCGATTGGCGCTTGCGTCGGTGCGCTGGTGGCCTATCCGTTCTACCGCAAGAAGTCTTCGACGGCGACGGCTACCATTGCCTATGGTCTGCTGGGCTGCGTTGTAGGCCTGACGGCCGGCATGGCCTGGAAGAGCCGCCATCTGAGCGCCAGCGTGGCCAGCGGCGCGATGCGGAATATGGGCAAGGTGCGCGACGAAAAGTGGCTTAACCAGCATCCGATCAATTACGCGTAGAGTTCTCCGATTTTTCCGAATCGATAAGGGCGCGGCCACTTGGCCGCGCCCTTATCGTTTTGATTTGCCGGCTCTATGGAGTTGCGCTGACCGAGCCGGCCTGCGCAGCTTCCGCGGTGACATCCTGCTCCGCTTCGTCGGCCTGCTGGCTCTGCTGCAGCAGAGCGGCTTGGTCGGAAGGGTCTGCCGGAGGCGCAATCTGCGCAAAGTCGCTTGGCGTGGGTGGAGCCTGGGCCGCCGGCGGCGCAGCCGGCAATCCGCCCTTGCCCTGCTTGGCTTGCAGGTCCTGCAAACCCTGGTCGATCGTCTCCCGCAGATGGTTCTGCATCTCCTGCAGGTCGGTTAGTTGCACCGAGACCAGCGTCGATTTGCGGCACTCCTGCCCGCCCTTGCTGGCAAGAACCGAGAGGCTGGCCGTGGTGGCATCGCCCGCCGGAGAGTACTGCAACAGCAGCGCATCGCCGTCGCTCAGTGAGCACTCCTGACCGTTCGAGTCCGTCACGTCCAGCGCGTCTCCCACGACAAAGACGTGCGAGTGTCCGGCAGCCACATCGGCCAGTATGCGCGCGATCCCGCTCGATCCGGGGTCCACATCCTGATGCTGCGCGGTCTGCGTGGCCTCGGCGTTCTCCAGAGCCAACTGGTTCTTCACCTCGTCGGCGATCTGCTGCTTTACATCCGGCGTCAGCTCCGGCGCTCCGCCGGCAGGATCCGGCGCGCCATCCACCTCGCCCGCCTCCTGATGCGCGGAATAAGCGGCTTGCAGATCCTGCGAGATCAGATAATCGGTGAGCCAGAAGGCCGCGCTGGGATAGACCGGGTAGGGCTGGAAGTAGCCGCCGTAGTAGCCGTACCACGGGCTGCCACCCCATCCCCATCCAAAAGCGATCGGCGCCGCCCAGGGATGATAGGCCCATCCATAAAAGCCGGGAGCAAAGTAGACGCCCGGCGCGTAGACGTTCAGCGACAGGCCCCGATAGCCATAGCCGCGGTAATAGCGGTTGTATTCATGGCCGTGATAGTAGTACGCGCGGCGCGAAAAGTCATGGCCATGGTAGTTGTAACCGCGCTGGACGTATCCCGGACGGCCCCGCTCAGCCATGATGTGGCTGCCGTCATGGCGATCCACAGAGATGCGCCGGTTGCCGTTCAGGTTGTGATGCACATCCATGCCCCGGCGCGCATCGTGCACATCGCTCACCCTGCCGTTGGGCCGGGTGCGTACCGCGCCGCCGCTGCGGGTGGTGCGCTCGTTGCTGCCGCGTGGAGCCGGGCCGCCGTGGATGGCTGAGGAGTGCCCGCCGCCATTGGAAGCGCCCGGCCGACCGCCCTGTCCGCCGGAGTTGCCGCCCGGATGCATTCCACCTGTCTCGCCGCCCGACGGGCGCGCGCCGCCGCCGGAGGTGGTCGTCGTATGCGTTCCGGTGGTCGTCGTGGTGTGCGCGCCGCCGCCGGAGGTCGTCGTTGTCGTATGCGTTCCGGTTGTGGTGGTCGTCGGTCCGTGCGATGCGCCGCCGCCGTTAGCCGTTGGTCCGTGCGAAGCGCCGCCACCCATTGGTCCATGGGCAGCGCCGCCGCCGTTGGCTGTTGGTCCGTGCGAGGCGCCGCCACCCATTGGCCCGTGCGAGGCGCCGCCGCCCATTGGAGCGTGTGAAGCGCCGCCGCCGGAGATGTGCGGAGCAGCCGGCCTGGGCGGCGCGGGCTTGCCAGCAGCGGCCATGCCCAATCCCACAAACAGCGCCAGAATCATTGCAGCGGAGAAGTTTCTCATGCCATTGCGGAGAAGTTCCTTTGTCATCGTTTCCTCGTTTTCCTGTTTCTCGATCGCTTGCGACTTCCAGCTTTCAGCCAAAGCCTGTCCAGAAGCCCATTCCGCGTGCCTAAGTCCGCGCGACCTACTCGACGTTCGTGACCTTGCCGGCGATGAAGGTGACCTTCGTATCCTTGTAGAAGAAGATCTCCTTGGCTCCAAACTTGGCCACACGGAGCGGCTGTCCGAAGGCGGCGACCACCTGATCCTTGTTCTGGCCGGGCTCGATCGTCGGTGGAGCCTCGGGCGGCGGCGGCGGCGGCGGAATCTCCGCCATGGGAGCTGGGGGTGGGGCAACCGGGGCAGGCGCCGCCTCTGGAGCGTCGGCCGGCTGAGCGGCCTGGTCGTCTGAGGATACCACCGAGATCACCTCGGCCACGGTCCGGAGAAAATCATCCGCCGGCGGCGCAATCCGCTGCCGCGCGCCAGCTGCACCTTTCTTCCTGCTTGCCGAGACCGAGACAGCGTTGGGGTCGGGCGGGAAGTCAAACTTGATCAGGCCATAGTAGCGCACATCATTCCCATTGGGGTCTGGGTAGGGGTCGCTGTAGACGTTGACGAGAATGCCATCCGCCTCTGCGCTGATCCCAGTGACCCAAAACTTTTCACCGGTGACGAATTTGCGCGAGGGGCAGGTGTTCCTGGCCTGGGCAGCCTGCGCGGCGCTGGCTGCGTCCGCTGCTCCGCCGGCCAATCCGCTGCCCAGTCCAAACCTGCTGAGCAGATAGCTCTTGGCGGCAGAGGCCACCACCGCGGATGCCACCGCGCCGCCGGTACCTCTCTGATTTGCCGTCAACACGCCGCCGTCATAGGTGTTCGAGTAGGCGAAGCCGGCGGCGATGCTGCACATCATCAGCCCGTCCCGGTTTAACTGCACAATGTCGCCCGCCGTCACGATATCCGAGTTGTCAGCGGTGATTCTGGTCAGCCGAATCTGCCCGTTGAGCCGATCCTGGATGGCGAGCGCGTCGGGACTGAGGCCTTGCCCAGCGTCCTCGCCCGCCGGTTTCCTGTGGCCGCCGAAGGCAATTTGCGCCGTCAGCGGAAGGCTGAAGAGGAAGAGGATTACTGTCAAACCAGTTGCACGAAACCAAGGCGAACGAAACATAAGCTAGTGTCCCGAGTCATTAATTCGCATACAGTATAGAGCGATGGAGTCGAGGATCTGGTCTGCAGTTTTGTGCCAGACGAAGGGTTTTGGATCGAGGTTGTGGTTTTCGATATATCCGTCGATGGC
>Ga0302270_10000157_pt1 | contig 72572 bp, 65 predicted proteins | sample III_Bog_E2_3_FD_198773 | JGI IMG/M metagenome (GOLD analysis project Ga0302270, IMG submission 198773) | Peat permafrost microbial communities from Stordalen Mire near Abisko, Sweden - III_Bog_E2_3 | ecosystem: Environmental > Terrestrial > Soil > Wetlands > Peat | place: Sweden: Abisko... | reverse complement strand
GCGGCGCAACGTCTGCACCGAGACTCCAAGGGCGTCCGCCGCCTCACCTATCGTCACTAATCTGCTCATTTCGGTAATGTATGAGCATGTTTGCGCAATGTCAATGCACTCTGTTAAAAACCCTTGAAAGGCTCACCGTCGCCAAATAGGGATAGGCCTCCCCCAGCGTGCCAAAAAATCCAGACTTATTCGAGAGTCGCTGGCTAACAGCTTGATTTTATTGGAGCGGGTGAAGGGAATCGAACCCTCGTCGTAAGCTTGGGAAGCTTCTGCTCTACCATTGAGCTACACCCGCAGGGAACCGTACTCGACGCTTCCGCAGCCAGACTTACCCTCGAACACGGGCAAAGTCAAGCGGGGAACAAAGCGCGAGATGGGGATTTCAGGGGCCGCGCGGCGCTCCCCTATGCAACGCTCACGGTTAGCCCCTCCTTCCGGCGGAGAACCGGCGGGCGATATCCCTAAACAGGTCGTCGACATCGGCACGAAGGCTTGAATGAGCCTGAAAGGGACTCCCCGGCACGCTCGTAATCAGATCCAGTTCTCCGACAATAAAGGTATCGATGGCGGAACGCCTAGCGCCCATTCCAAGTTCCGAAGCTGCCGCCTTTGCACATTGGAGATCATCAATTTCCGCTTTTAGTGCCGAATTGACCGCGATATCTGCCAGTAAAGACGGTAAATCCATGGGCACCCGGCCTACAGGATGCGTTCTCAACCAGCATAAAGCCGCTGCCGGGCGTAAACCGTAGAAATATTTCTTGAGCACAACCTGATCTCGATCCTTGATATGCTCTTGCCAGAACCGCCGGACCAAGCTGGCGTAATGATACAGGGCAGCCTGCCGATGGTCGGTTCGTGCGGCAAACGCCCGCAGCAACGCCGTCTCGGGTCGCTCAAGATAGACGATGGGCGAGCAAAGCCATTCCAGCAGCACTGGATGCCCCTTATTCAGCAGGGCCAAAGCCTTTCGAATGTCCCAACCATTGATGTCCAGATCGCCAACAATCGGACGTTCGATCACGTCCCGCTGGCGGGACAGCGACAAATACCAGTCGAGCGGCCTGACATAGACGAAACGAACGTCGTAATCGCTATCGCGCGAAGGAAAACCCCAAGCTCGGCTACCGGACTCAATCGCAAACAGAAGAGTTACCCCCTCTTCGCGCTCGATATCCGCGAGAGCATCGCTGATCCGCAGCCGATCGGGAAAGGCCACGGCGCCCCCCGTCGTCACGCGCTGCCGCTGGCCATCATCAGAAAGCGCGGCCCAAATGGCCGCGACCCGTCTCTGAAACAGCTTGGAAGCCAATTCCGGTCCCGGAGCCTGGCCATCGGCAAGAAGATCGCGGGCCGTGACGGCAGCCGCTGCGTCTCTGGCCCGGCGCCACATGGCGGCTTGCGGATACAGGATATTTCCATACCCCAAACGCCCTCGACGATCGGCTTCGCCAACGATCAGCAGGGCTTCCAATCGTTCGGGGCGATGAAAAGCATCCGCCGCTTCAAGCACATCCAGAATGGTCCTCGGTCGAAGTTCGGATACGCGATGCAACCGACCATGAAGTCGGGCCGCCATTGTCCCCAACTCGATAAACAGATTCGACCCAGCATAGCGGCGCACCAAGGCCTCAACCTGGCCTGGCCCCCGCTCCTCATGCCCATAATGACGAGGCCAGCTCTCTGCGGGCGTCGTGCCTTTGCCCAAGTCATGGATCAAGGCGGCAAAGCGGATAGAAGGATCAGGGGTAAGCCGGGCCGCACACTCCAGCACCATCATTGCATGAACCCCGGTATCGATCTCGGGGTGGTCGTCGGCGCGTTGGGGAATCCCGAACAGGCGGTCGATTTCCGGAAAAAGCACAGACAAGGCCCCGGCGGCCCGCAAGACCAAAAAGAATCGGCTGGGGTTCTCCGCCGACAAAGCCTTTAAAAGCTCCGCCCAAACACGTTCGGGCGCAACCTCAGACAAGGCGCCTGCGGCGGCAAGCCGCCCCATCTCGGCCAAGGTCTCGGAGGCGACGCTAAAGCCAAAATGCGCCGCACATCGAGCGGCCCGCAGGATGCGCAACGGATCCGCCGTCAGACTTTCGCCAATATGCCGGATAACGCCCGCTTCCAGGTCTGCGGCACCACCGACCGGATCGACAAGGCCCCCGTCTTCGTCCAGCGCCATGGCGTTGATCGTGAAATCGCGATGCCGCAGGTCTTGCTCAAGCGTGATGCCAAAGCCAAAGCCTCCCTGACCATCGCGGGCCAAGGCATGCTCCTCTCGGGTTTCCGGGTGCAAAAACACCGGGAACTCGCGACCAACCTGGCGGAACCCCAGGGCCAGCATCGCGTCCGGGGTGGCGCCAACCACCACCCAATCCCGATCCCGCGAAGGACGTTTCAGAAGCCAATCGCGAACATAACCGCCAACGAGATAGCTCCGCATCTGCGCCCTCCCAGCATTTGACACCGGCGAGCCCTGATACTGACACATCGCCGGTATCGGGCCGCGACGGCGGCCCGGCGTCCTCGTGGACGCGAAGCCCCAGTGTGTGGACTCTAGGGGGCGCGGATGCGCCCGCCCGGCGTCTGAGGGCAGCCTTGATGTCTCGAGGATTGTCACGGCCCGCCGACGGTATGCCCATGCTGGCGCCAATGTGCCACATTGTGGTTGTGGTCCGCGAGCGTCCGGGCAAAGGCATGTCCACCATTGCCATCGGCGACGAAATATAAAAAGTCGTGGCGCTCGGGAGCCAACACCGCCTGAAGCGCGGCGCGGCCAGGATTCCCAATCGCTCCAGGTGGCAACCCACTCACCTGATAGGTATTAAACGGGGATTCCACATGCAAATCCGCCTGACTCAACGGTCGACCGAGCGCCGCCTTGCCCTGCGTTAGCGCATAGATCACCGTGGGATCTGATTGCAGGCGCATGCCCGCAGCCAAGCGATTATAGAACACCCCAGCGATCCGGGGCCGTTCGAGGGCTTGGCCAGTTTCCTTTTCGACGATGGACGCCAGCACCACCGCCTGGGCCGGCGTTTCCAGTGGCAGCCCCGACGCGCGTCCCGGCCACAGCTCGGCGAGTGCACCACTCATGGCACCGCGCATACGCTGAACCAGGGCCGACCGGCTATCACCCAACGAAAAATGATAGGTATCGGGCAACAGGCTGCCTTCCTCGGGGATGTCCGCGACCTCGCCTGAAAGCGCCGGCTCGGCTCGCACCATCGCGACCACCTGAGCCACACTCAACCCCTCGGCCACAGTCAAACGATGAACCACCGTGCGGCCCCGCCGCAACTGGTCGAACACCTCCAACGGACTGGCTCCCGGTACAAAGGCATACTCACCGGCCCGAACGTCACCGGCCCCCAGCACCCGCATCAGCCACCCGCTGGAGACCAACACTGGCCACCAGCGAATGACTCCAGCCTCTTCCAATTGGTGGCTGATCCGAACCAAACCGACGCCATGGGCGATGACCACCGTCCGGGCGTCGGTCAATGGCCCTGGCTGACGCGCTTCCTGCCTCAGCCAAGCCCCCCCCACGACCGCCATCACCACCAAACCGACGACGGCCCCCGCCATCAGCCACAAACACGCGGACACGACCAACCGCATCGCCCTGTCCCCGCACCATCACCGATGGCGATCACAAGCCGTTTCAACCGTCACGAGAACGCCTTGAAGACCAGCGAAGCATTGGTCCCGCCAAAGCCGAACGAGTTCGACAAGGCCGCACGCACCTTACGTTCCCGAGCCGCTTTCGGCACCAAGTCCACCCCAAGGCAAGCCTCGGACGGGTTGTCGAGATTCAGGGTTGGCGGCACCACGCCTTCATTGATCGCCTTGATGGAGTACACCGCTTCCACCGCCCCGGCAGCCCCCAGCAAATGGCCAATGGCCGATTTGGTCGAAGACATCGACACGGTCTCGATGGCGGAACCGAACAGCCGCTTGACCGCTCCCAGTTCGATCTCGTCGCCCAGCGGCGTCGAAGTGCCATGAGCGTTGATGTAGTCGATATCCTCGGGGGCCAGCCCGGCCCGCTTAAGGGCGTTCCGCATGGACCGGAAACCGCCGTTACCGTCTGCCGGCGGCGAAGTGATGTGATAGGCATCGCCCGACATGCCATAGCCGATCACCTCGGCATAGATATGGGCGCCGCGCTTTTTGGCGTGCTCCAACTCTTCCAGCACCACCACACCGGCCCCCTCGCCCATGACAAAACCATCTCGGTCTTTGTCATAGGGCCGCGAAGCCCGTTCGGGGGTGTCGTTGAAGCCAGTGGACAAGGCCCGCGCCGCCGCAAAGCCAGCGATACCAAGCCGACTCACCGCCGCCTCGGCACCACCCGCAATCATGACGTCGGCATCTTCCCACTGAATCAGCCGGGCAGCGTCACCGATGGCATGGGCGCCTGTCGAACAGGCCGTCACTACGGCGTGATTCGGCCCCTTAAAGCCATACTGGATCGACACATGGCCCGAGGCCAGATTGATCAAAGCCGCCGGAATAAAGAAGGGCGACATCCGCCGTGGCCCCTTCTCCTTCAGGAGAACCGCGCCATCGGCGATTCCGGGCAGGCCACCGATGCCAGACCCAATCATCACGCCGGTTCGCTCCAGAGACTCCTCGTCCTTGGGCTCCCAGCCTGAATCCTTGATGGCCTCATGGGCGGCGCCCAGCGCAAAGATGATGAAATCATCCATCTTGCGCTGGTCTTTATGCGGCACATAGTCGTCAGGATTAAAAAGCCCCGAGGCGCTATCGCCCCTTGGCACCTGACCGGCGATCTTGGACGACAGATCGGAAACATCGAACGACTGAATCGCGCCAATGCCTGACTCGGCATTGATCAACCGCGACCAGTTGTGCTTGTGCCCGACTCCGAGAGGCGTGACCAGACCGAGACCGGTTACCACGACGCGTCTCATGGCGTATCCCGACATTCTTTCCGTGAATCCCCACTGCGACCGGGCCCGGCGCAAGCCGTGCCCGCCAGCCGCATCTCCCCGAAAGCGCCAATCAGGCTGGCGCGTGCGCCTTGATGAAATCGATGGCGTCTTTGACCGTCAAAATCTTCTCGGCGGCGTCGTCTGGAATTTCACAGCCGAACTCTTCTTCAAACGCCATCACCAATTCGACCGTGTCCAGGCTGTCGGCGCCCAGATCGTCGATGAAGCTGGCATTTTCGACCACCTTGGCCTCCTCGACACCGAGGTGCTCGACGACGATCTTCTTCACGCGCTCGGCAATGTCACTCATTTTCTGTTACCTTTTCCTGTTCCATCGATAAAGTGGCGGTTTTCGGTTCCGCAGCGACGCGGCTTTCGCCACGACGGCCTAGTTTTCGACGCCCCCGGATCGTCCGAAAAGTCACGTCAAATACCATACGCCGCCGAGAATGACCAGTACCCCCGCAAATTTGGATACCGGCCCCAACCCCCAACCCCCTAGATCATGGCCATGCCGCCGTTGATATGCAGGGTTTGGCCGGTGATGTAGGCGGCTTCTGGACTCGCCAGGAACACCACCCCGGCGGCGATGTCGGCGGGATCGCCGATTCGACCCGTCGGAATGGCCCCCACGAGTCGCTCTTTCTGATCCGCAGGGAGAGCATCGGTCATGGCTGTGACGATAAAGCCAGGCGCAACGCAGTTGACCGTGATCCCCCGCGAACCGACTTCGGCAGCCAGCGCCTTGGACATGCCGATCATGCCGGCCTTGGACGCGGCATAATTGGCCTGACCAGGATTGCCGGTCACGCCAACCACCGACGTAATACCGATGATCCGGCCCCAACGGCGCTTCATCATTCCCCTCAGGGCTGCCCGCGCCAGCCGGAAACCAGCGGTCAGGTTGACGTCAAGCACCAGAAGCCAATCCTCGTCCTTCATCCGCATGGCCAACCCATCGCGGGTCAGGCCGGCGTTGTTGACCAGGATGTCAACCCGCCCATCCAACGCCGTTTCGGCGGCCTTGAACAGGGCCTCGGTCGCGGCGGCGTCGGCCAGATTACCCGGCACCACCTGAACCCGTTCGCCGCCAAGCTCGCTCGCCAATTGGTTCAGAGCCTCAACTCGCGTACCGGACAACGCCACCGTCGCCCCTTGGGCGTGCAGCGCGCGCGCAATCGCGGCCCCAAGACCACCCGAAGCGCCGGTCACCAGCGCCGTCTTGCCGCCAAGGTCAAACATGGCCACTCTCTTCCATCCTCAACAAATCAACAGGGACGACGAGAAACCCTATCAGGTCTTCAGGAACGCTTCGATTTCCGCCGGAGTCTGCACCGAAATCCCGATCAGCTCCTTGTCGATGCGCTTGACTAGCCCCGAAAGCACCTTGCCGCTGCCCAATTCGACCACGGTATCGATCCCTTGGGCCTTCAGGTACAGCATGCTCTCGCGCCACCGCACCAAACCTGTAACCTGTTCGACCAGCAACCGGCTGATCTCCGCCGGATCGGTCACCGCTGTGGCGGTGACGTTTGCTACCAACGGAACCTGCGGCGCGCGGACAGACACCGCCGCCAAAGCCTCGGCCATGGCCTCTGCTGCTGGCGCCATTAACGGACAATGGAAGGGGGCGCTCACCGGCAACTTGATGCTGCGTTTCAAGCCGCGCTTGGCTGCAATCGCAATCGCCAAATCGACCGCTCCGACATCGCCGCTGATCACCACCTGTCCGGGCGCGTTGTCATTGGCAACGGCACACACCCGCCCGGACTCTGCGGTTGCGGCCTGGGCAATCGCCTGAGCCGCCTCAAGGTCGGCCCCCAGCAAGGCTGCCATGGCGCCCTGCCCCACCGGCACCGCCCGCTGCATCGAACGGCCCCGCAGCTTCAGAAGCCGTGCCGTATCCGCCAAGGAAAAAGTCCCGGCGACATGAAGCGCCGAATATTCACCCAACGAGTGGCCCGCGACATATTGGACCGTTCCGGCCAAATCCAAACCGCCTTGACGCCGCAACACGGCCACAACGGCGGCGCTGACGGCCATCAACGCCGGTTGGGCGTTCTCGGTCAACGTCAACTCGTCCTCGGGGCCCTCGAACATCAGCCCCGACAATTTTTGACTGAGAGCATCGTCGACTTCGGCGAAAACATCACGAGCTTCGGCGAAGACCGCCGCCAGCTCGCGCCCCATTCCCACCGCTTGACTGCCCTGTCCCGGAAAGACGAACGCCCTTGCCATCGCCGTCACATGCTCCCCTGTCGGTCGATGTCGGCAGTGATAACGGGTTACGGCCCCAAGTCAAGGGCGGCAGGTGAAACAAATAGCAACAACTCCAGCGCCCGCCGAACCGTGGCGCTCCGAACGGCGGCGCGGTCTCCGGCAAACAGATGGCGTTCCACCTGCGGCGCTCCGCCATCGCGACAGGCCAGGGCCAGATAAACCAAGCCCGCCGGCTTTTCTAAGGAGCCACCGCCAGGGCCAGCAATCCCGGTCACGGCCACCGCCAGTTCGGCAGGTGACCGATTCAGCGCCCCCAAGGCCATGGCGGCGGCGGTCTCGGCACTCACCGCCCCGTATGCCGCCAAAGTTTCGGGCGGCACTCCGAGATCCTGCTCCTTGGCCTGGTTGGAATAGGTGACATAACCGCGTTCGACCACCACCGAGGCCCCGGCAACGGCGGTCAGACAGGCGGCGATCAGGCCGCCGGTACAGGACTCGGCGGTGACGATCCGGCGCCCTGCCCGAGTCTGAGCCACCACCACCTGCTCTGCCAACAGGATCAGCTCATCCACAGCGCCCCTCCCCATTCGACCGCCTTACCAAACCGACCCTGGCAGCGCCACCGTCGCCACCGCCTGGGCGGCGATCCCTTCTTCGCGCCCGGTAAATCCCAACCGCTCGGTGGTGGTGGCCTTGACCGAAACACGATCCTCGGCAATCCCCAGAACGTCGGCCAATCGCGCCACCATCGCCGCCCGATGAGGCCCGATCTTGGGGCGCTCGCAGATCAACGTCACATCAACATGACCAATGACACCGCCCCGAGCCCGCACCAATTCGACCGCATGGCGCAAAAACACGGTGCTGTCGGCCCCCCGCCAACGGGGTTCGCTGGGGGGAAAATGACTACCAATGTCACCGGCGCCAATGGCCCCCAGAATAGCATCGGTCAACGCATGAAGCGCCACGTCGGCATCCGAGTGGCCCTCGAGTCGGTGACGATGGGGGATGGAAACGCCGCACAGCGTGACCTGATCGCCTTCGGCAAAGCGATGAACATCAAATCCTAGGCCGGTGCGACTATCGGTCGGAGTCGGCCCCAGCAAACGATGGGCCCGCGCAAGATCATCGGGTGTGGTCACTTTGATATTATCCGGGCTGCCGGGCACCAGTGCCACCGACAGGCCAGCGCGCTCGGCCACCGATGCGTCGTCGGTGAGACCAGCCCCGGCCAGGCGGCGATGCGCCTCGAGAATGGTGGAAAAATGGAACGCCTGGGGGGTTTGAGCTTGCCACAAACCGGCACGATCGACGGTTCCGATGGCCAGCCCCCCCTCGCCCCGCTTGAGGGTATCGAAAACCGGCACGGCGGCGATCGCCGCAGGTGTGTGATCCAAAGCGGCCAACACCCGTGAAATAGTCCCAGCATCCACCAAAGGCCGGGCAGCGTCATGGATCAACACGGTCTTGGGCGGCCCGCCGGGCCATTCCGCCAACCGCTCCAACCCCAATCGGCCCGAATCCTGACGCGTAGCGCCTCCCGGAACCGGCTCGGGGAGACCCAAACCGGCAACGGCTTGGTCGTAATAGTCCCGGTGTAATGGCTGATACACCACCTGAACCGCCGTCACGGCGGGATGCGCCAAAAAGGCCTCAATGGTGTGGCGCAACAGCGGTTTGCCTGCTAACGACAAGTATTGTTTGGGTTTTTCGCCCCCGAACCGTTCGCCGGAACCCGCCGCGACAATCAAAGCAACACAAGACGACATGGAAAGCGACCCACGTTTAGTAAGATCATGGGAGGAGCGAACACCGGGAACCCTGGACAACCGCCACCCCGAAACGCGCCCAACGGCACCAAAGTACCCTACTCTGGGACACCCTCCCAGGCCAAGCCCTGACCTCCCCGCCGTCCGCGTCGCTACTACATTCCTTTCATGCTGAATTAACCTTTTACTAACCAGAAAATGTTGCCGAATCAACACAATCCCCATCTGAAATTTGGCGAAACTATGGACGGCATCGGAAACCTTGGGATAACTTTGTCCCTTAGCGTGGTGATACGACAAACTTCACCCTCGAAATTCGCCCCTCGAAACGCTTCGCTTAAGCTTTAGGAGATTCTCCCCATGAAACGTTTTAGCCTCGCTCTGGCAGCTATTGGCTTGATGGCCTCTGCATTCGCTGGCCCCGCTCTGGCCGATGACGGTGATGGTTTCAAGACCAAAGCCGCCGGTCAGTTCCTGGTGCGCCTGCGCGCGGTCGGGGTATTGCCCGAAGACGGCAGCTCCATCAAGACGGCGGGTGGCGCCAACACCGGCCTCAGCACCCAGGTCGATAACAATTACATCCCCGAGCTGGACCTGTCCTATTTCATCACGGACAACATCGCGGTTGAAGCCATCGCTGGCGTCACCCAGCACCATGTCACTGCCAACCCCGGCAGCGTCAATCTTGGCGATGTCTGGTTGTTGCCGCCGACCATCACCGCTCAGTACCACTTCTTCACCAAAGAGCGGATCAGCCCCTATATCGGCGCTGGCGTGAACTACACCTTCCTGTTCGGCCAGAGCGGCGGCGCGGCTCAACCCATGACCTACTCCAACGCCTTCGGCCCAGCGGTTCAGGCCGGTATCGATATCGCTCTGACCGGCAACTGGTCGTTGAACCTCGACGTGAAGAAGCTCTTCATCTCCACCGACGTGAAAGCGGCCGGCGGCGCTCTGAAGACCACCGTCGATCTCGATCCGTGGCTGGTTGGCGTCGGCATCGGCTATCGCTTCTAAGACTGCCGAGTCCAATCGTTCCAGCTCCAGGCAAACGGCCTTTGACGGGTTCCCGTCAAAGGCCGTTTTTTGTGCGCCATACTCGTCGGGCCTTGATGGTGACTCATCAAGGCTGCCCTCAGACGCCGGGCGGGCGCATCCGCGCCCTTGGCTTCGCGCGCATGGGCGCGCGGGGCCGCCGTCGCGGCCCGATACCGGCGATGCGTCAGTATCAGGGCTCGCCGGTATCATACGGCTGCCCTCAGACGCCGGGCGGGCGCATCCGCGCCCTTGGCTTCGCGCGCATGGGCGCGCGGGGCCGCCGTCGCGGCCCGATACCGGCGATGCGTCAGTATCAGGGCTCGCCGGTATCATACGGCTGCCCTCAGACGCCGGGCGGGCGCATCCGCGCCCTTGGCTTCGCGCGCATGGGCGCGCGGGGCCGCCGTCGCGGCCCGATACCGGCGATGTGTCAGTATCAGGGCTCGCCGGTATCATACGGCTGCCCTCAGACGCCGGGCGGGCGCATCCGCGCCCTTGGCTTCGCGCGCATGGGCGCGCGGGGCCGCCGTCGCGGCCCGATACCAACGGCACGGATCATTGTCTAGGGCCGTTGGTATTAGCGGGTGACGGGGGCGAAACCGCGCGGCATGATTGCTTCCTGCATGTTGTGATCGGCGGGGCGAACTCGGACCATGGAGACCCATTATATTCCCGGCGTTCTGGCCCTAATGGCCATGCTGCCCTTGACCGCCCTGGGCTTCCGCCCGGCTTCGCCCGGACGGGATGGCCGCGATCGGTGGTTCTGGCTAGCTCTTGGGTTGGCAACCTTGAGTCCGATGGCCTGGGTTCTGTTTCAAGTGGCCAACAGTTGGCTGACCGGCTTGACCACTGCGCTTTCCGTGACCGTTGCGGCCTGTCTGCTGCTTTTCGCTGGGCTGTGTCGTCTGACACCTTCGGCTTGGCGGATGGTCCGACTGTTGCTCCCCTATCTGCTGGCGCTGATGGTCCTCGCGGTGCTGGCTTCGGCCAGTCCCCAGGGACGGCTTGGGATCGGCGCCCCCAGCTTCTGGATTGACCTCCATATCGTGGTGTCGGTCGCCACCTACGCCCTGGTGACACTGGCGGCGGTGGCGGCACTGGCCGGTGCGCTCCAGGAACGAGCCCTCAAGACCAAACGCGCCAGCCCACTGTCGCGCGCCCTGCCGCCGGTGGCGGAAAGCGAGACGCTCCAGGTCCAATTGCTAGCGCTGTCCGAACTGGTGCTTGGCGTCGGCCTGCTGTCGGGCATGGCGGTGCTTTACTACGAGCAAGGCGTGGCCTTGCGATTGGATCATAAGACCCTATTCTCGGTGGCAAGCTTTCTGGTGATCGGGGGATTGCTGATCGCTCAGACCCGCGCCGGGGTGCGAGGACGGGCCGCCGCGCGGCTGGCGCTGTCTGCCTACCTCTTACTCACCCTTGCCTATATCGGCGTCAAATTTGTCCACCAAGTGCTTCTCACTGGCCACACCTGAAGTTTTCGGAGACCAGAGGTCAGGGGCGTTGCCTTGCAAAGGCAATATCCACCGTGTTAGGCTTGTATAATTAGCAGGCCCTAGAAGGTAACGCCTACAAAATGGGCATTATTATTGGTTCACTGGCGCTGGCCAATCCGGTCATCCTGGCGCCAATGGCGGGCGTGACGGATCTGCCGTTCCGCAAGCTGGTCAAACGTCATGGCGCGGCCATGGTGGTTTCGGAAATGATCGCCAGTCAGGCGATGGTGCGGGCCACCCGACAAACGCTTCGCATGGCCACCTCGGAGCCCGAGGAACACCCCATGGCGGTTCAGATCGCGGGCTGCGAGCCTGAGGTCATGGCCGAAGCCGCCCGCCTGAACCAGGACCAGGGCGCCGCCGTGATCGACATCAACTTTGGCTGCCCGGTCAAGAAGGTGGTCAAAGGCCATGCGGGGTCATCCCTGATGCGGGATGAGGTGTTGGCTGGCCGGATTCTGGATGCTGTGGTCAACGCTGTGACAATTCCCGTCACGCTGAAGATGCGCACCGGCTGGGACCACGACAACCGAAACGCTCCGCGTCTGGCCCGGATCGCTGAAGACAGCGGAATCCGCATGATCACGGTTCACGGGCGAACCCGCTGCCAGTTTTACCAGGGCCGAGCCGACTGGCCCTTCATCGGTGAAGTCAAGCGGGCGGTCAGCATCCCGGTGGTGGCTAACGGCGACATTGACTCGCCCGAAGCGGCGGCCCGCTGCCTAGCCGAATCCGGGGCCGATGGCGTGATGATCGGACGGGGCGCTTATGGTCGCCCCTGGTTGTTGGCCCAAGTTGCGGCGTTTTTGCATTCGGGCACAGCGCCCGCCGACCCACCCCTCTCCCGCCAATTGGCCATCATATTGGAGCATTTCGAGATGATGTTGGAGCATCATGGTCGCGAACACGGGCTCCGAATCGCTCGCAAGCATCTGGCTTGGTACAGCAAAGGACTGCCCGGTTCGGCGGAGTTCCGGGCCGAGATCAACCGCCTGACCACGCCCGAGACGGTCAGAACGCGGCTGCGGACATTTTTTCAGCCCTTTATCGACCACTGCCCCGCCCTTGAACGGAAGGCTTCCTGATGGCGCGTCCGGTCTCGTCGTTGCGGCACCCGGCGGGCTCCCGGCAGCGACGCGCTTCGATGATGCCCGACGCCTTAGCCGTGCTCAACGCACTGCCCGAGCCCGTGCTGGCCACCGATCAGGATGCGGTGATCCGCTTTGTCAACCAGCAGGCCGAAGCGTTCTTTGACTCCAGCGCCGCCCTTTTGCTGGGGATGAATCTGCACGAGGTGCTGCCACTCAACTGCCCATTATTTGGGCTGATCAAACAGGTTCTCCGGGAACAAAGCAGCGTGACCCAGGATGGGATCCTGATTGACACCCCGCGCACGGGCCGCCAGCTTGTAACGGCCCAGGTTGCGACGCTCGGCTGCCAAGGCGATCAGGCGGTGATCCTGCTGCATCAGCGCTCGATTACCCAAAAAATCGACAATCAATTGACCCACCGCCACGCGGCCCGATCGGTGACAGCCATGGCCGCCATGCTCGCCCACGAAGTGAAAAACCCGCTTTCGGGGATTCGAGGTGCGGCCCAATTGCTAGAGGAAAATGCGGGCGAAGAGGACCGGGTCTTAACCCGCCTGATCTGCGACGAAGCGGATCGAATCGTCGCTCTGGTCAACCGGATGGAAGTGTTTTCCGACAAGCGGCCATTGGAGCGTGGCCCGGTTAATATCCACGCGGTTTTAGAGCATGTCCGTAAACTCGCCCAAAATGGTTTTGCGCGCCATGTCCGTTTTGTCGAACGCTATGACCCCTCGCTGCCGGCAGTTTTTGGGGGCCGTGATCAGTTAATCCAGGCCTTCCTCAATCTGGTTAAAAATGCGGCAGAGGCTGCTCCAGAAATGGGCGGAGAGATCGTGATCACCACCGCCTATCAGCACGGCGCCCGACTGGCCCTGCCTGATTCCGACCGGCGAGTTCACCTGCCCCTGCTGGTCAGCATTCAGGATAATGGCTCGGGTATTCCCAGCGAGCTGCGCCCGCACCTGTTCGACCCCTTCGTCACCACCAAAATCAACGGCACTGGCCTGGGTCTTGCATTGGTCGCCAAGATCGTTGGCGATCACGGAGGCGTAATCGACTTCGACAGCCTTCCGCGCCGCACTGTGTTCAAGGTGTCGCTGCCCATGCACGCCGATTTTGATTCGACCGCCGACCCGAGCCGGGAGCGGCCCTGATGCCGGCCTCGACCATTCTGGTCGCCGACGACGACCGCGCCATCCGCACCGTGCTGAATCAAGCACTGGTCCGGCTTGGCCACGATGTCCGCACCACTGGCAACGCCTCAACTTTGTGGCGCTGGGTTGCCGACGGCCAAGGGGATTTGGTCATTACCGACGTGGTGATGCCCGACGAGAATGGCCTGGACCTGATTCCGCGCATCAAGAAAATCCGCCCCGATCTGCGGGTGATCGTGATGAGCGCCCAGAACACGCTGATGACGGCGGTCAAGGCCGCCGAGCGCGGCGCCTTCGAGTATCTCCCCAAACCCTTTGATCTCAAAGAGCTGATCAATGTCGTTGACCGGGCTCTGACCGCACCGTTGGCAGTGGTCGCCCCTCAACCGAGCACCGGCGACACCGACGATCAACTGCCCCTGATTGGCCGCTCGCCGGCAATGCAGGAGATATATCGGGTGCTAGCCCGGCTGATGGGCACTGACCTGACGGTGATGATCACTGGCGAGTCCGGGACCGGCAAAGAGTTGGTGGCCCGCGCGCTCCATGATTACGGCAAACGCCGGAACGGGCCGTTCGTGGCCATCAACATGGCGGCGATCCCACGCGAACTGATTGAGTCCGAGCTCTTCGGGCACGAAAAAGGTGCCTTTACTGGAGCTACAGCACGCTCTACGGGTCGATTCGAACAAGCCCAAAACGGCACGCTGTTTCTGGACGAAATCGGCGACATGCCGTTGGAGGCTCAAACCCGGTTGCTACGGGTGCTTCAAGAAGGCGAATATACCACCGTCGGCGGGCGGATGCCGATTAAGACCGACGTCCGGATCATCGCGGCGACGCATCGCGATTTGCGAACCCTGATCCGGCAAGGTCAGTTCCGCGAAGACTTGTTCTATCGCTTGAATGTGGTTCCGATCCGACTCCCCCCCTTGCGGGAACGCACCGAGGATATTCCCGACCTTATTCGCCATTTCCTGGCTCAGGCCGTCGCTCAGGGCTTGCCGGCCAAGACCATGGACCCGGCGGCAATGGAGCGGTTGAAATGGTACCGCTGGCCGGGGAATGTCCGGGAGTTGGAAAATCTGGTCCGGCGGTTGGCTGCGCTCTATTCCCAACAAGTGATTGGGGTTGATGTCATTGAAACGGAAATTGCCGACGCTTTGCCGGCAATGCCCGTGGTTGAAGAGCATCGAAGCGACGGCTTGAGCGTCGCGGTTGAACGTCATCTCAAGGATTACTTCGCTGCTCACAAAGACGGTCTGCCCTCCGCCGGCCTTTATGAGCGGGTTCTGCGCGAAGTCGAACGTCCTTTGATTGCTTTAAGCCTGTCTGTCACCCGAGGCAATCAAATCAAAGCGGCGGAGCTTCTCGGCCTAAACCGCAACACTCTGCGTAAGAAAATTCGAGAACTGGATATCCAGGTGATTCGTGGGCTGAAATAGGGTCAGCATCGCCCTGCCCTGTCCCTCTGGGTCTCGCGGACGTAAAAAACCCTTTTTTCTGTCCGCTGAATAAGTGTATCTTGCGGGCAACAGGATGTGGCGGCAATCCCATGCCCACGGCGCCGGACTGATTGGAGCCGTTCCATCGGATCGTTGTGGCCGCCACGACGACACCGTCATGAGTCCTCTATGGTTCTCGGTCCGAATTCGGATTCCGTCTCCCTTTGGCACCGAATTCTGCGGTGGGCCAGCCGGGTCGGGCTCGCGAAAAAATTGGCGGTCATGCTGGCGGTCGCCGCGATCCTCGCCGGAGTGGCCACCTACGCGGCCCTCACCGAAAATTCCCCCTTCGGCCAAAGCAATCCCCGCACCGTCACGCTTTTGCTGACTCTCGACCTGACCTTGCTCCTCCTGTTGGGTGTTCTGATCGCCCGGCGGATCGTCCAGATTGGTATCGGTCGGCGACGCGGCTTGGCCGGATCACAACTGCACGTCCGCATGGTGGCGGGATTCAGCGTTTTGGCTGTGACACCGGCCATTCTGATGGCGGCCTTTTCGGCGATCTTTTTTTACGCCGGCATGCAGGAATGGTTCAGTGACCGGGTGCGGACGGCGGTTCATGAATCCTTGGAAGTTGCTCAAGCTTATCTTCACGAACACCAGCAAAACATCCGGGCCGATGCCCTGGCCATGGCCAACGACCTTAACCACGAGGCCGAACGTCTGATCGCCAGCCCCAGCCTGTTCAATCAGGTGGTGTCGACCCAAGCCGTGCTTCGGGCGCTCAACGAAGCCATCGTGTTCGACGGTGCGACCGGCCAGATTCTCGCCCAATCGAGCTTTACCTTCAGCCTCGAATTCGAACCCGTGGCGCGTTCAGTGCTGGAACAGGCCCGCAACGGCGACGTGGTGCTGCTGGTCAACGAAGCCGACGACCGAGTGCGCGCCCTGGTCCGGCTCGATCGCTTTTCGGATACCTACCTATTTGTGGGGCGGGTGCTGGAAGCGCGGGTGCTGGCCCATTTGGCTGCCACCCAAGACGCCGTCAAGCAATATGCCGAACTCGAAGGCAGTCGCTCCAGCCTTCAGATCACCTTCACTCTGATTTTCCTGGTGGTCGCGCTGTTGCTGCTGCTGGCGGCGGTTTGGATGGGGCTGAACTTTGCCACCCAATTGATCCACCCGATCTCGGCGCTGATTGGCGCTGCCGAGCGGGTTCGCACGGGAGACCTGTCGGTTCGCGTGACCGAACCCGCCGCCGACGACGAATTGGGCACCCTGTCCCGCGCTTTCAACCGCATGACCAGCCAGATCGAAGGACAGCGGGCCGAACTGGTCGACGCTTACCAGCAGTTAGATCTTAGGCGCCGTTTCACCGAGGCGGTTTTGGCCGGAGTCTCGGCGGGGGTGATCGGGCTTGACCAGGACGGCGCCGTGACCTTGCTCAATCAACCGGCGGTCGGGCTTCTGGGGGTGGCGGAACCCGAGGGCATGGTCGGGCGGCCCTTGGTCGAGAGCGTCCCCGAAATGGCCGAATTGATGGAAGCTTTGGCCCGCCGATCCGGCAGGCTGGCGGAATCTCAAGTTCAACTGCGCCGTCCCGGCGTTACCACCCGTACCTTGCTGGTCCGCATCGCCGCCGAAGTCGCCGAAGGGGAAACGCGGGGTTATGTGGTCACGTTCGACGACATCACCGAGTTGCTCTCGGCCCAACGCGCGGCAGCCTGGGCCGACGTCGCTCGCCGCATCGCCCACGAGATCAAGAACCCTCTGACGCCGATTCAGCTTTCCGCTGAACGGCTGCGTCGCAAATATCTGAAAGAGATTACCAGCGACCGAGATACCTTCCAGATTTGCATCGACACCATCATTCGTCAGGTGGGCGACATTGGCCGCATGGTCGATGAGTTCTCGGCCTTTGCCCGCATGCCGACCCCCGTGATGAAGCCAACGAATATTCACGATATTTGCCGGCAGGCGGTGTTCCTGCAATCCAGCGCCCATGCTGGCATCCGGTTTGAGTGCCTGTTGCCACCCCAAAAGCGCACGGTGCCATGCGATGGCCGGCAGATGTCCCAGGCCGTGACCAATCTGCTTCAAAATGCCGCCGATGCCATCGATGGGCGAGCCAGCGAGCCCGAAACGACGCTCCCCCCCGGCCATATCGTGGTCCGGGTCGAGGCCAGCGAGACGCGGGTCGCCATCGTGGTCGAGGACAACGGCAAGGGACTGCCGGTTGACATCGAACCCGACCGTCTGACGGAGCCCTATGTCACCACCCGAACCAAGGGAACCGGGCTTGGACTCGCCATCGTGCGCAAGATCATGGAAGATCACGGTGGCGAGTTGCTCTTGGAAAGCCGGGCGGAGGGTGGCGCCCGTGTCAGCCTGATCATTCCCAGCACCCAAGACCTTCCGTTGCCGGCCACAGAATCGCGGGAGCCGGCTGGACCGCAGCAGCTAGAGCAGATGGCCCATGGCGCATGATATTCTGATCGTGGACGACGAAGCGGATATCCGCATGCTGATTGCGGGGATCCTCAGTGACGAGGGCATGAAGACCCGAGAGGCCGGCAATGCCGACCAGGCGCTAGCCCAGGTCAAGGCACGACGGCCCAGTCTGGTGGTCCTGGATATCTGGCTTCAGGGCAGCCGGCTCGACGGCCTGGAACTGCTGCCCGAGTTGCGGCGCGACCACCCCGACCTGCCGATCGTCATGATCAGTGGTCACGGCACCATCGAAACCGCCGTGGCCGCCATCAAGCTTGGCGCCTACGATTTCATCGAGAAGCCGTTTAAATCCGATCGCTTACTTCTTCTCGTTGAGCGCGCCATCGAAGCTGCGCGATTAAAGCGTGAAAATGCTGAGTTGCGCCTCCGGGCTGGGGGCGATTTCGAATTGGTCGGCAAATCGGCCAGCATCAATCAAGTCCGTCAAGCCATCGACAAGGTTGCGCCCACCGGCAGCCGGGTGATGATCTCGGGGCCAGCGGGCAGCGGCAAAGAGGTGGTCGCGCGGTTAATCCACCGCCGGTCGCGCCGGGCGGACGGTCCGTTTGTCGCCCTGAACTGCGCCACCCTGCGCCCGGATCGCCTGGAGATTGAGCTGTTCGGCAGCGACCAGCCGAGCGACGGCGGACGACGTAAAACCGGCGTTCTGGAACAGGCCCATGGCGGCACGCTACTGCTGGACGAAGTGGCCGATATGCCCTTGGAAACCCAGGGGAAAATTGTTCGGGTGCTTCAGGAGCATACCTTTGTCCGCCAGGGCGGCGGCGCGCGGGTTGAAGTCGACGTCCGGGTGATGGCCTCATCGAACCGCGATATCGCCAGCGAAATCGAGGCCGGCCGCTTCCGTCAGGATCTTTTCTACCGACTGAATGTCGTCCCGGTTTCAGTGCCGTCGCTAGCCGAACGGCGGGAGGATATCCCGCTATTGGCCCGCCATTTTATGCAGCGATCGGCCCAGGCCTCGGGTCTGCCGATTCGGGACTTTGGCGAGGATGCCTTGGCGGCGCTCCAGGCGTATCACTGGCCCGGCAATGTCCGGCAACTGCGGAACTGCATTGATTGGCTGTTGATCATGAGCAACGGCGACGCCAACGAATTGATCCGGGCCGATCAACTGCCCCCCGAGATCGGTGCCATCACGCCAACCGTGCTGAAATGGGATAAAGGCGGCGAGATCATGGGGCTGCCGCTTCGAGATGCGCGAGAAGTGTTCGAACGGGAATATCTCTTGGCTCAAGTGACTCGTTTCGGCGGCAACATCTCCCGCACGGCGGCCTTTGTCGGCATGGAACGCTCGGCCCTTCACAGGAAATTAAAGTCCCTGGGCGTCCACGGCACCGATACGCCCCGCAAGCCTGGAGTGGAAAACGGGACTTGATCGCCTTTTAGTCGAAGGTTTGGTGAGATGACCCATCGTTTCTTTGCGATCGCCTCTTTCCCGGCGAGGCTGGTGGCTGGTCTGTTGCTGCTCGCTCTGGAGATGACCCTGGGAAGCAGCCACTCCGCTGCGGCGCGGGATTGGGCCCAATCGGGCGCTCCTCCGGGACATTTTGACTCTTACCTGCTCAGTCTGTCCTGGTCGCCGGAGTTCTGTGCCTCTCCCGGTGGGAACAACGCCCCGGATCAATGCGCCCCTGCGCGACGCTATGGCTTTGTGCTGCATGGCTTGTGGCCGCAATATGCCAACGGTGGCTATCCCGAAGCCTGCGCCACGACGGGTAACCAGAGCGTTCCTGAAGCCTTGGTCAACCAGATGTTGCCACTCATGCCAGCACGCGGCCTGATCCGGCATGAATGGGATAAGCACGGCACCTGCACCGGGCTGACCATGGAGGCCTATTTCGAGCAAGCGGCCCGTGCGTACCGATCGATCCGTATCCCCGACGCCTACCAGCAGCCCGCCGCCGACCTGCCGGTGACGATCAGCCAGCTCAAGGCGGCGTTTCAGACGGCCAATCCGGGTCTAGCCGAAAACAGCCTCGCGGTGATCTGCAAGAAGCAGTATCTGATGGAGGTTCGAGTGTGCCTCGCTTCGACTCTCACGCCACAACCCTGCGGCGTCGGCATCGAGAGCCAGTGCCGGGACGGCAAGGCGGTGCTGCGGGCTGTGCGCTCGGGGCACCCGTGATACCGACGGAAGGAAAACCGGCAGGGGGCGCCAAGGCCTTGCACGACTCGGAATTCGCTACGGTGCTGAATCATCTCTACGTGATGAGCCGCGAAACCCGATTCGATGATGAAAAACTGGCCGAAGCTCTGATCCGCGCGGCGGTGTTACTGCTCACGGTGCGCGACACCCAGGGCCGCGATCCCGAAGAAATCGCTCAGGACATGCTGCACCGGGCGTTGGAATGGTGCCAACGCATGACTCCGAACAGATAACACCAATGGCCTTGGACGTTGACACATCCGCAGCGACACATCCGCAGCGCCCTCAGACGCCGGGCGGGCGCATCCGCGCCCCCTAGAGTCCACACACTGGGGCTTCGCGTCCACGAGGACGCAGGGGGGCTTCGCGTCCACGAGGACGCAGGGCCGCCGTCGCGGCCCGAGGACCGGCGATGTGTCAGTATCAGGACTCGCCGGTAAACACACCTCCGACAAAAAACAAAAACACGGTTCCGGGATGGCCGCTGGCGACGTGCCAACGGCCATCCGGTACTGGGTCGTGGCCTAGGGCGCGACCGTTCAGGGCGCGCAGCTCGTGTGATATGGCACGGAGCCACAAGCCAGAGTGTTGTTGTCGGCACAGGCCGAAACCGCTGCCACCGTCGCCAACAACACCATCGCTGCGAGAATTTTCGCCATAGCATCCTCCCTTATTAACAATCGGTTGGCGCTGACCTGCCCTGTCTGGAGACCCAGCCCAACCGGGCCGGATGCTGACACAGATGACCGATGGCCGACAAGCGCCTTTGAGTTTCCCAGAAGTTGGGGCTTTGAGATCTTTACAGCAAGGCGCCCCGTATCCCGCAAACCGATGATTTTTTCGATAAATTAAGCATTATAAGAGGAAGAGGCTCCGCAGATCGCCAACAGCGCCACCGCTACCCGCTCGGCGCCGCGACCGTCCATCAATCGACGCTGACAGCGGGACATGGCCTCCGCCCGATCACGATCCCCCCGCAATGCCGCGACCGCCGCTTGGACCGCCAGAGCCTGAAACCCGCCCTCGGCCCCCAAATCGATCAAACAGCCCCGTGCCGCTAACCAGCGCGCTTCGGGAACCAAATTGGCTTCCTGGGGATACACCACCATCGGCACCCCCACCGCCAACGCCTCACATACGATCATGCCGCCGGTGATCAGTGCCACCGAGGCCGACGCCAAGGCCGACGCCAAGTCAACCGCCCCCAGCCCCACCGCCAACGACAAGCCGGCCGCATCGCACGCCTTAGCCAGGGCCGCCGGTTCGGGAAAAGCCGCCCCCACCACCAGCCGAGGCCGCGCCCCCCAGCCAGAACGATCAACCGCTTTCGAAAGCAGAAACGTGACCCACCGGGTGGCGCGCGCTCCGCTGCCCACCACCATCACCACCCCGGCATCCGCAGAATCAGCAGGAGGAGGGCTCCAGGACACCCGACCAAAGGCCGGACGTAACAGCGTGTAACACGGTCCCAACAGCATCCGAGCCCGCTCCGGCAAACCGGAATAATGGTGATACGCGTCCGGCACCGTGCCGTTGATCACCAAATCAGCGTCCCGCTCGCCGCCCTCGTCATCAATCACCACCACCGCCGCATCAGGGCGAGTCTGCCGGACCCGCCGCACCCACGAGCCCACCCGGTGGGGATGATCGATCACCACCGCCGCCGGCTCCCGTTCAGCCAATATCCGAGCAAAAGCATCGTCATCATCGGCAGCGATTGCCAGAACCTGCCCACCGGGGAACAGTCCGGGCAATACCGTCCCAGCCCCGACCACCGTCACCGCCACCCCGCCCCCCGAAGCCTCGGTTAGAGCCTCGGCCAGAGCTGCGCACCGCACCGCGTGGCCCAGCCCGATGCTGTGGTCAGCATCAACGCGAATCACCACCGATATCATCCCGCCTCCCGACCGCCGCCATCAGCGCCACCGCCCGATCCATGCACTCGGGGGTGGTCTCGGGCGTCACCCACAAATTCAGCACCTCGCGTCCCCAAGCCTCAGCCTCTTCTCCGCACGCCGCCCCAAACCAACCCGGATAGGCCGCATTCAACGGGGGATAGTTGGTGCCGGCATCAAGCCCCGCCGCCCGTAGCGCCGCCACCACCGCATCCCGCCCCTGCTCCAGTCGCCGGATCAGGCGCCACGGCACCGGCTGCGCCACGGGCGGCGTTTCGAGCATCGGTCCCAACCCGGCCAAACGCTCGGCCCAAAGAACCGCCACCGCCCGTCGACTGGCCACCGTCGCCGGAAGCCGGTCGAGAGCCGCCGCCAAGGGTTCGGCCAAAGCCTCGGGAAAACCCAAGCGCAAACCGTCACTTTCCGCCGATCGCAGGCCTTCGATCAAACCGACTAAGGCCGGCCCCCCCGGCGGCCCCTGGCGCAACTGCCGGTGCATCGCCATGAACCATTGGTCGCGCGCTTCAGCGGCGGCGTCCCATACCGGCAAAGCCGCCGCCCGCACCGCCAACTCCCGCGCCCACTCCGAATCATCGGTCAACACCGCGCCGCCACCACCGGCTTCGATGGTTTTGGCGGACCCGAAACTGACCAGCGCCACATCGCCGAACAGCGGAGACGCTTGAAGGGGCGCCCCCGGCCACCGGGCCTTGGCCGCCACCGAATCATTTTCGAGGATTACCCATCCCTTGGCCCGCGCCACCCGCCGGGTCTCGGGATAATCGGCAACAAAGCCGTAAAGATGCGCCACCATCACCACGCCGCGCGCCGGACCGGCTTGAATGCGCTCGGCCATCACGGCGTCGGACGGCAGGCCGGTCAGTCGCGAAACCGTGACCAAACGCACCTCAGCTCCCGCCGCCTGCACCGCCAACGGCACCGCCGGGCAAATGTTCGACGGCACCAGCACCTCGATCGGGGCCGGGTTTGAAGACATTCCGCCCTCCCGGTCCCGCAGAATGTCCAACAGCACCGCCAATCCCGACCGCGCCCGCCCGAACAGCACCGCATGGCGACAGCCGAACAGCGTGGCCAGCCGCTCGGCCAGAACCGGCAGCGCCGCCGCCATCACCGGGCCGCCACTTCGGCCCGAGCCCCCAACAGCAGGGTGCGGGCAAGGTCCAAATCCTCGGGTACGTTGATGTCACACACCTTGGAGGCTGGCAGCACCACCGGCACAAAGGCTTCCAGCACGCCGTCACCGTCACCTAAACAGCGCCGGGGAACATAAAGAAAAGCGCCTGCGTCAAAATAGGCGGGCTGGCAATGTTGCGAATGCAAAAAGCGGTTTTCCGGCCAGCGCCACCGCAAAACGCCATCCTCTCCCACCACCAAGACCCGCTCCATCGGACCGGCGGTTTTAACCACCGACATCACCGGCAACGCCCGCCCATGATCAAGATAGGCCTGATGCCCCCGGCGGAGGTCGGCGCCGTCCAGCAAAACCGCTGTGGCGTAGATCAAACAGAGATCGTCAAACGGCTGGCCGCGTTGATCAAAGGTTTCCACCGTGTCGCGCAGAACATCCATCAGCGAGGCGGTGTTTTCGGCCAATGCCGGAGGCCGCAGAAAGCTGACCGGATAGCCGAGGTCAGCCGCGATCCCAGCATAGACCTCGCTGTCGGTGGAAACATGGATCTGGTCGAACAGCCCCGAATCCCGAGCGGCATCCAGGGCATAAGCCATCGCTGGACGTCCCAGCAACGACCTGATGTTTTTATCGGGTATCCGTGTGCTGCCGCTGCGGGCTGGAATGATGGCCAGTTTCATGATCGGAGCCCCCTAATACCCTCGAGCCTTGATGTTGACTCATCAAGGCTGCCCTCAGACGCCGGGCGGGCGCATCCGCGCCCTTGGCTTCGCGCGCATGGGCGCGCGGGGCCGTCGTCGCGGCCCGATACCGGCAGTGTGTCATTGTTATAGCTCGCCGGTATAATATGCCTAGATCTCGGTTTCCAAAGGCCCCTAACCTTTGGTAGGGCCAGGGCGAAGCCTCCTCACTCCAGCAATGCCCAAGACAACGGCGTTCCCCGCGCCACCGCCGCTCGCACCCGACGCCCTAACACCTGCGGCAGCGCCGCCGGCGGAAGTCCGAAGCCGGGACGGATCGAGCGGACCCGGTTGCGGGTCAGTTCCCCCCCAGCCGGCACATCCTCGACCACATACAGCGAACGCCGAAAGATCAAACTGCCTTGCTCGCTGGGCCGACAGCCGAAACGCGCCTCTCCCGCTGCCTGCCAAGCCGTGCGGCAGTCTTCGACCAGCGCCGTCAACTCGGCGGGTTCCAGGGAGAAAGCCGCGTCGGGTCCACCTTCGGCCCGACTCAAAGTGAAGTGCTTTTCGACAATCCCCGCCCCCAACGCCACCGCCGCAACGGCGGTGGCGGTACCCAAGCTGTGGTCGGACAAACCGGCCACAACGCCAAAACGTTCCGCCAGTGCCGGAATCAAACGCAAGTGATAGTCTGCCGCCGGAGCCGGATAGCCGCTGACGCAGTGCAGTAACGCCAGCTCTTGGGCACCTGCCGCTCGAGCCGCCGCCACCGCCTGTTCAATTTCTTCGGATGAAGCCATGCCGGTGGACAGGATCATGGGTTTGCCGGTAGCCGCCACCCGCTGAATCAGGGGGATATCGACCAATTCGAAAGAGGCGATCTTGTAGGCCGGAGCCTCCAAAGACTCCAATAAATCCACTGCCGTTTCATCAAAGGGGGTACTGAAGACCGGCAAACCCAGGCGCTTTCCCTCGGCAAACAGCGCCTGATGCCAATCCCAGGGCGTATGCGCCTCGCGGTAGAGGTCATACAGCGTCCGGCCATGCCACAAACCGCCCTCGATCCGAAAACCAGGGCCGTCATGGTCAAGGGTGATCGTGTCGGCGGTATAGGTCTGAAGCTTGATCGCATCGGCCCCCGCCGCCGCCGCCGCCTGCACCAGTGCCAAAGCCCGAGCCAATTCGCCTTTATGGTTTCCAGACAACTCCGCCACGATCAAAGGCGGTTGATCCCCACCTACGGCCCGGCCTGCGATATGGATCATGGACATGGCTCGCCCCTTCCTCCCTGGCCTTCCTCCAGCCGCCCGCAGGATCGAACGATCGCCGCCGATGCCGGCCCGTGATTGAACAGCAGGTCCAACACCGACAAGTCCGGGACAAAAGGCCCGCCCTGATCATAGACCGGATGTTCAAAAACCTGCCAATAATGACGAACGCCCGCTGCTGCCATCAGAGCCTCGTCGAGATAAGCCCGAGCACCCTGATTGGAAACATAGCGATCCGCCCCCACCGCCCGGCAGGCCGAAATCAGCATCTCGGTCTTGTGGCCCTGAAGGTCAAGGTCGCGACTCTCGATGATCGGCGTGGTGATTTCCAATAGGTCTAACAATAAACGAATCAAGGCCCGATTTAAATCCCCCAGCCGCAGCCAGTCGCACTGTAATAACGCTTCGACCTTGGGATAATAATGAGAAAAGAAGGGACGCTTACTATAGTTTTGGCGGATCGTTTCCAGATGCTTACGTTTCCATAAATCACCGTCAATCTCGGCATCGTCGATGGACTGCCCAAAACGCCCAGCCTTACGGATCGGCACCGACAGAAATAACGGCGCATCCCTCACTCGAATGCGGTTGCGCACTTGCCACGAATGCAAAGTCAATTGGACATGCCCCAGGAACAAAAACTGATCGCTGAGGGCGATTTTGTTCAACAGGATGATGCCCGGCCAATAAACCGGCTGATGAGCAGAGAGGATCATCTGATAAAGGTAGCACGGCGCGGATTGGCGAGGCAATCGGGTGGACAGCGATGAAAGGCTTTTGCGTTCATACCATCGAGCTTTCATGTTGACACCTTAAAGCGGCCCTCGGACGCGGGGCGGGCGCGTCCACGCCCCCCTAGGATCACCCCCCTAGGATCACCACGGGGGCTTCGCGCGCATGGTTGCGCGGGGCTGTGGTCGCGGAATCAAGGACCGACCGGCCTAAAGCCCATAGACAAGGCTTGACGCGCGCCCTGGGAAACGGAAGATGATGGGGAGCTTCGCCGCACTGGAGCGGCCCACGGTGAAGATTCGAACCGTCAGAGCCAAGGACACTTTATGATTCGACAGCTTTTCGGAACCGACGGCATTCGCGGGACTGCGAATTGCGAGCCGATGACCGCTGAAACCGCTTTACGAGTGGCCATGGCGACCGCATTGCAATTCCGGCGGGGCAATCACCGTCATCGGGTTGTGATCGGAAAAGATACCCGCTTATCGGGCTACTTGATTGAACCGGCCCTTACGGCAGGCTTCATTTCCATGGGCATGGATGTGGTGCTGGTGGGACCGCTGCCAACGCCGGCGGTAGCGATGCTGACCCGCAGCTTGCGCGCCGACATCGGCGTGATGATCTCGGCCTCGCACAACCCGTTTGAAGACAATGGCATTAAGCTGTTTGGTCCCGACGGTTACAAGCTCGGCGATCCCGTCGAAGCCCAGATCGAAGCCCGCCTCGAAGACTCGTTCACCCCCGACCTTGCCCACGCCGCCGAATTGGGCCGGGCCAGTCGGCTGGATGATGCCACAGGCCGCTATATCGAATATGTCAAACACACCTTCCCGCGCGGTCTGCGCCTGGATGGCCTCAAGATTGTGGTCGATTGCGCCAACGGCGCCGCCTACCGAGTCGCCCCCAAAGTGCTGTACGAACTAGGAGCCGAAGTGGTGGCCATCGCCGTGCAACCCGATGGTGTCAACATCAACCGGAATTGCGGCGCCACCGCACCGGCGGCGCTACAAGCGCAAGTCCTGGCCTCCAACGCTCATCTGGGGTTGGCCCTTGACGGTGACGCCGATCGACTGATCATGGTGGATGAAGCTGGTCATCAGGTCGACGGCGATCAACTGATGGGGCTGGTCGCCCAATCTTGGACGCAAACCGGCAAGCTGCGCGGCGGCGGCGTGGTGGCCACCGTCATGTCGAATTTGGGACTAGAGCGCCATCTGAACGGGTTGGGTCTAAGCCTGATTCGCACCCCGGTCGGAGATCGCTATGTCGTCGAGCGCATGCGCGAAGAGGGCTACAATGTCGGCGGTGAACAGTCCGGCCACATTGTTTTGAACGACTACTCCACAACCGGAGATGGTCTTATCGCCGCCCTTCAGGTTTTGGCCGTAGCCCAGCGCACCAACCAGCCAATCAGCACGTTGAGCCGGGTTTTTGCTCCGGTGCCCCAGCGCCTGACCAATGTCCGCTACACCCCCAACGGCGGCGGCGTCACGCCGCTAGAGCAGCCGGCCGTGCGCGAGGCCATCCGCGAGGGTGAGGCCCGGTTGGCCCGCATGGGGCGGGTTCTCATCCGCAAATCGGGCACGGAGCCCTTGATCCGCGTCATGGCCGAAGGCGACGATGCCGGCGTGGTCGAGGCCGTGGTCGGAGACATCGTCAGCGCCATCAAGACCGCCACGGCGGCATCCCATCCCGTGATGGCCGAGGAGGCGGCATGAGAGGCCGGGTTCTTATTGTTGCGGGCTCGGATTCGGGGGGCGGTGCGGGAATTCAAGGAGACATCAAGACCGTAGCGGCGTTGGGAGGATACGCCGCCACCGCTATCACCGCGCTCACCGCTCAAAACACCCTCGGCGTTTTCAAACTCTTCCCGGTCAGCCCGGACTTTGTGGCTCAACAGATGCGGGTGGTGCTATCGGATATCGGTGCCGACGCCATCAAGACCGGAATGCTTCATACCGCAGCCGTCATCGAGGTGATCGCGGAGGTTTTTGACGACTATGGCATCGGGATTCCGCTGGTGATCGACCCGGTGATGGTTTCAAAAAGCGGCACGCCTCTTTTGGACACTGACGCCGTTCTGGCGCTGAAACGCCGGCTCCTTCCCCATGCCGAGATCGTGACGCCCAACCTACCCGAAGCCATGGTGTTAACCGGCATGTCGGAAATTCGGGATGCCTCTGACATGCGCCGGGCGGCCGACCTCATTCGCAGCCTTGGCGCCCGCAGCGTTCTGATTAAGGGCGGCCATTTGGAAAGTGATGAGATCATCGACCTGTTGAGCACCGACGAGGACGAGATCATCTTCCAATCCACGCGCATCCACACGCCCCACACCCACGGAACCGGCTGCACCCTCGCTTCGGCCATCGCAACCTCTCTGGCCCAGGGCTACCCGCTCCGGGACGGGGTGGCCCGCGCCCGCGCCTATCTAGAGCAAGCCATCTTAACCGCTCCCGGCTTTGGTCACGGCCAAGGGCCTTTGAACCACGGACACACCGCCCGCATCTTCCCGTGACCGTCCCTCACCTCACAGACCTGAGCTAAAGCTGCCCTCAGCCGGGCTGCGGTCACAGCCCAATACCGGCGATCTGTCATCGTCATGGCTCGCCGGTATCAAAACATCGCCAAAAAAAATCATCGGCAATGATTTCCAGGCTTGCAAAGCCGCCGACAATCAGTATGATCCGCCCCACGCCGCCGGTTGCGAACGAAAGTTGCCGGTGGATACGGAAGCGGGCGTAGCTCAGGGGTAGAGCACAACCTTGCCAAGGTTGGGGTCGAGGGTTCGAATCCCTTCGCCCGCTCCAGACTTACTCAGGTAAGTCGATATGTTGGAGCGGCCTTACGGGACCGTTTCTTGTCTCCTCGCTCCCAGCAAAGACGCTGGGAAAGCTGGGGGGAAACAGCAAAAATGAGAAGTGACAGGGTTTGAGCGGGGCCGAATGTCGGTGCCGCCGTTGGCTTGTCCTTTTTCCGCCATCTCCCCCGCCTTTGCACATCAGGGCCGCCGATATCAAGCCCGCCCCCAGAAACGGGCGTGCGGGGCTGCGGCCGCAGCCCCGACATATCATACCATCGAGCCTTGATGGTGACTCATCAAGGCTGCCCTCAGACGCCGGGCGGGCGCATCCGCGCCCTTGGCTTCGCGCGCATGGGCGCGCGGGGCCGCCGTCGCGGCCCGATACCGGCGATGTGTCAGTATCAGGGCTCGCCGGTATCATACGGCTGCCCTCAGACGCCGGGCGGGCGCATCCGCGCCCCCTAGAGTCCACACACTGGGGCTTCGCGTCCACGAGGACGCGGGGCCGCCGTCGCGGCCCGATACCGGCGATGTGTCAGTGTCAGGGCTCGCCGGTATCATCCCGGCACCGAGACGAGACCGTCCAGAGCGGCGCGCAACCGCTTGGTGGCCCGCGCCTTGCGGGCGAGCAGTGTCCCAAGCGGCTCGCCCCATCGTTCGGACAGTGCCCGGAAGCTCCATCCGTCGACTTCGACCGCAAGCCACACCGCGCGTTCGGCTGGGCTCAACCCGGCCAACGCCCGGCACAAATGATCGCGCCGCTCGCTGGTAACCAGTGCTTCTTCCGGATCCGGGCCGTCGTCGGGTGGATCGACCGCCGCCAATTCCTCGGTCGGACGGCGACGGCGAAAGAAGTCGATCACGGCGTGAGTCAGCGAGCGGTACAGGTAGGCGCTGACGTCCTCGACTTGGGCCAACAGATCAGCCCGCTCGAACAGTCGCAGCACCACATCGGCGACAATATCGTCGGCATCGCCGCCGCCGTCGCCGAATAGCCGCGACTCGACGAAGCGGATCAGCCGCCGGTGGTCACGGCCAAAGGCCTCGACCAGCCGGTTTCGCTGATCCGTTATACCATCGAGCGTTAATGGTGACAGATCAAGGCTGCCCTCAGACGCCAGGCTCACCGGCATCCGTTGGTCACTCATGCGCGTCGGCAGACGGACTCTGGCTCCGGCGACGGCCATAAGCGAGGAAGGCCGCCTCGCCCTCTGTGTCCCACCACTCAGCATAAAGGTCGGGCGAGGCCGCTAGGGAACGGTGGTGGAAAGGATGGCGATGGTGGTCGTGATGATGGTGGCGATGATGGTGGCGACCGTGCGAGAAGCGGCCCGTGAACAACCGAGCCAGCACCAGCAGAGCAACCGCCTGCCAGAAGGTTAACGGCGGTAAAGACGAGATATCGGGCAATACAGCATTCCACAGTCGCATCGTCACGTAGCCAAACAGCAGCACAAAGACAGCGAACAGGGCCACGGCTTTGACCGCGAAGAGGGCACAGCGCGCCGATTTAGGGAGCTTTGACCAGCGATCATGGGAGCAACAAGCATGAAACATGAATCATATCCTTCGCTAACGGCCATCTAGCGGCCTGGAGGAGGAGCCCGTCGGCGGAATCCCCCGCGAAGAGGCGCGGGAGCCGGGGCTCGCTACCAACCATGACGGCCCAGGCCGGCCAATTATTGCAGGACTGGCGGATTTATTTTTGGGGGGTGTTTCCCATACCCATCGAGCCTTGATGTTGGCCCATCGAGGCTGCCCTCAGACGCCGGGCGGGCGCATCCGCGCCCTTGGCTTCGCGCGCATGGGCACGCGGGGGGACGCCGTCGCAGCCCGAGGGCCGGCAACGTGTCATTGTCATGGGCTGCCGTTCTCTCTGTTGAGAACGACCCGTCGTGATCCTCGCCCACAAGATCGCACTGGACCCGAACGACCGGCAGGTAACGCATTTTGCCAAGGCTGCGGGCACGGCGCGGTTCGCATGGAATTGGGCGCCGGGGTAGTGGCGAGATTGGATTTGTCCGGCCTGTGGCTGCGCTCACGATCGGGACGTGAACGCAGCGAAAAACCTCGTGAAATTGGCCGTGAGTTCCACGGCGTCAGCTTGTGGAGAGGAAGGCTCTGGCGACCAGCCCCCGCCGGCCCCGCGCCTGCGTCCGACCCAGCCGTTGCCGACGGCTATCCTGTGCCAACTTCCGACGCCAATAGCGGACGGCATGCAGGGGCATGCCAACCCGGCGGGCAATTTCCCGATCGCTCCAGCCGGCAGCAGCAGGATCGCGCAGCATGTCCAACAAGATCTGCCGCTTATCGGTGACATCAGGTCGGGAGGACTGACCTTCCAAAGCCTTGCCGACATCCCATAACTGCTCGGCGGTCTCCCGTGCCAACTGGTGCCAACGCTTGGTTTCCTGACGCTGCCGGGTTAACTCCGCGCGCTCCCGCGTCAGGGCCTGTTCTAACTCCTGAACTCGCGTTTCCAGCGTCCGCGCCTGCCGCCGCAACCCTTCGATCTCTTGGGCATCGCCTGCCGACGAGAAAGGCGAGGCCGGGGGTGGCTCTGGGCGGGGCGGCTCCCATTTACCATTGGTGCCGGTTTGACGAGCCAAGGCCGCCAAGTCACGAAAACTCAACCCAGCCCGCGTCAGCATGATGCGAGCTGCCCGCAGTGCCGATTGCGCCTCTCCGTGATGTTCGGATTCGGCCAAGGCGAGTACTTTGGCGAATTTCTCAGGATCCATCACTCTTGCGATACCGACCGCCATCATGTTGTGTGGGTCTAGCCCACCACTCACCATCCACCGCCCGCACGCCCTATACCACATTTTGGATCGGATCGAGCAAAACCAATCGCTACCCCATACCAACCGGCCTGTCGATCTCAGCCCTCGTCCACCGACCGGGCCCCAAAGATCGCGGTCCCAACCCGAACATGAGTGGCCCCGAAACGCACGGCTAAAGGAAAGTCACCACTCATACCCATACTGATTTCGGGCAACGCATGGCGGCGAGCCATGTCCGCCAGTAACGCAAAGTGAAGGGCCGGGTCTTCATCCTGGGGCGGAATCGCCATTAAGCCGGTGATAGGCAGGTGGTGCTGATCCCGGCACACTCCCAGCAGTGCCTCTAAATCTGCGGGAGCCACCCCCGCTTTCTGGTCTTCCTCGCCGGTATTGACCTCCAGATAGCAGCGCGGACGGCGACCGGAAGCGGCCATTTCAGCCGCCAAGGCTGCGGCCAGTTTGGGCCGGTCGACGGTCTCGATCACATCGAACAGCGCCACCGCATCCCGAACCTTGTTGGTCTGAAGCGGGCCAATCAAATGCAACTCCACGTCGGGATACCGTGCGCGCAAGGCCGGCCATTTCACGGCGGCCTCCTGGACCCGGTTTTCGCCGAAAATCCGCTGTCCGGCAGCCAACGCCGCCTCCAACTGTGCTACGGGTTGCGTCTTACTCACCGCCACCAGCGTCACCGCTTCAGCACTCCGCCTGGCCTCTGCCGCAGCCTGACCAATCTCCCGCCGCACCGATGCCAGCGCCGCCCGGATCGGATCCTCGTTGGACACAGGAGCCGAAGCGTCCGAATGAGGGTCACACTCTGTCGCCTGTTCTCGCGTCCGCACCGAACCTCTCCTCCCAACCGAGCTAGACCTTTCCCCAGTGCCGCTATATAGAGGGCTCTGGTGATCGACGGGAAGAGGGATGTTCATGCGCACAAAAACCTTGGGCTTCTGGGGCCTGTTCGCTCTTTGGAGCTTGGCAGTGGTCATGCCGACGCCGGTCTGGGCCGGTGACGCTCCGGCCAAGGCTCCGCCGACCGCAGCCGCCCCCCCCTTGGCTTCGGGTTCGGAACTGGCCGGCCTGGGGTTCGGCAACCAACCCTATCTTTTGCACGATAATGGTGCCTTCTTCGACACCATGAACCAGATCGCCGCCGAGTCCCACCGATCATGCGGAACACTGGAAAGCTTTGGTTGGGAGCTTGATGGCGATGTCCAATCCCAGGTTGACAAGCTGACCGGCACGCTGTTGGGTTCGCTGCGTCAGGCCAAATTCCTGGTCCGAGATGTCAAAAGCAAAGTCGTCCCGACCAGCGACACCGTCCTGCCTTACACTGCCGAGCGCAGTGATCGCCAGTTGCTGGTTTTGATGACCCTCAGTCTACCCCGGAGTCGCACCGAAAAAGCCGAGTTGGTCCTGCTGATCTGCGATACCTCTGGCGCGAAATAAAAATCACCGGAGACCCCACCCAGCCTTGATCTATCAGCATCAAGGCTGGGTGGTATGGCCGCCCGCCGACAAGGGCCGCCTCCTGGTCCCAATGCCCAAGACAGGTTGCCGGGCCCCGTGGTGCGGCAAAAGGGTTAAGGAGACCTGACGATCCTGGTGTTGACGACAAGAGCAATCTTGGTCACAAATGGGGTGGTATGAGACCCACGAGATCAGGGTAAGGCATCACGCCCGAGCCTCACGGAACGCTTTGGTTGGACCCGATGACGGACTGCGATCTAGACGCCACCATTCTTGATGGAATTCCATCCCGTGATCTCGAAGACTTCCTGGCCTGGCGGGTCAAGGTCAGAGGCACCAATATTTCCGAAAAAACCTTATTGGCAACGGACTATCTCAATCATTTCAACGAAATTGTTATGCTTATTGAGATGGTTCCAGATATGCCAATGATGCTCGATGAATGTTACTTATGGGAACCCAAGTCGTATCAAGAGCATTTCCAGCAAAGTGGTTTTTCCGATAAGGAGTTGGCGATCGCCGCCTACGAGCACGTTCCGGCGAAATTTCGCCGACCCTTTGAAGATACCATCATTCAAATGCAATTGGTGGCAAGCGCCACCATCCAGCGCATGGCCGCCGCGATTGAAGCGGATGATTTGGATCAGTTACGGCTTGACTGCCAAGCTTCGGTGAAAATGATCCATAAAATTATTCAGGTGGCCAACGGCATTATCCACGGTGCCGCTGGCATGATGGATCAGGGTGAGATTGACTTGTACCTGGGGAGTGCTTGAGCCGAAACCGACCGTTGCCGATCACGGTCGTCGTGAGTCTGGCGCCCTTGGGTGATGTCACGTATAACGGGGGCCGACTGTCCGCCCCCCTGGGGCACGCTGACAAAGAGGATGACAATGGCGAGCAACAAGAGGGCCATCAAGGCGGCCGCCAGACGGTTTTACGACGCGGTCGAAAGTGCGGCTTCTAGTTTAGAGGAACTGGTTTCCTTCGGCGACGAGGACGTGTTCGAAGACATCGCCGAAGACCTGCTGGAAGATTCCCACGACGGGGAATCGATCATTCGGCGTTCCTGGTTGGAACAGGTTGCCGCCTTCACGCTGCTTCAGGCGGTCAAGCTGGACCTAGCCGGCGGCGACGATGACGATGACGACGAAGACCCAATCGAAGCTGAACCTAGCGAATCCAAGCCCTAACGTCCCTCGCACGCACCGGAGGTCGGGCGGTTGGAGAAATCGGCGCATGCAGTTCCTTGGTGTTGCGCCTTTGGCCGTCCGCTTCATCGTCCGATCGTTTTGTGATGGCTCCAGGACATGGGAACTTTGACGTCCCTTTATTTCCGTTGAAAGGATTGATGATGCGTTTGTTACCCATGATCCGGGCCGCTGCCTTGGGAGTGGTGATCGGGGGCCTTGGGACGCCGATGTTGGCGGTAGCGGCCGACCCAGCGCCGGGTGCCGCCGCTGGCAACGATCCGGTGGTGGCTCGCGTCAATGGAAGCGAGATTCATCGCTCGGATGTCATCGCCATTATGCGCGCACGGGCTCGCCAGGGCGTCACCGAAGAAAAGTTTTCAGAGGCCTTGGATATCCTGGTCAGCACCCGCTTGGTGGTGGCTGCCGCCAGCGAACAAAAGCTGCAAGATGATCCAGAATACAAAGAAAAACTGAAGCAGGCTGAGGAAGGCGTACTGTTAGACTTGTATTTAACCCGCGCGGTTAAAGAAAAGAGTACAGAAGACGCAGTAAAGGCCGAGTATCAAAAATATCTGGAACGCTACAGCTCCGAGCATCCGCCCCAAGACGAGATTCGCGCGAGCCACATCCTGGTCAAGACCGAAGCCGAAGCGAAAGAAATCATCGAGAAGCTGAAGGCTGGGGCTGATTTCGCCGAATTGGCCAAGTCTAAGTCAACCGATACCGCCGCTGCTGCCCGTGGCGGTGATCTTGGCTTCTTCACCCGTGATGCCATGGTCGCGCCTTTTGCCGAAGCCGCCTTTGCCGGAACACCGGGCAAGGTGATCGAAACCCCGGTTCATACCGATTTTGGCTGGCATGTGATTCGGGTTGAGGAACGCCGCAAATCGGCGCCGCCCACCCTCGAGGAAGTCCGGGGCGACGTTGAGAACGAGTTGTCCCAGGAAGTCGTCGCTTCAGTGGTTTCGGAACTGCGAGCCAAGGCCAAAGTCGAAGAATTCCGAATGGACGGCTCTCCGCAGCCTGAAGAAGCCCCGGCAACCCCAGCCGCCGCACATTAAGTCCTGATCTCTGCAAGGCGCCCGCTTTGCGGGGTCACCGCAACCCTCGAACGGTCGAAGTCAACCATCAGAGACCGCAGCCGCTCGCTCCCCGGACGATTTTCATTCATCGTCCGGGGCTTTTGTCCGACAGTGTCGGTATTGAAGCCTGTTGAGACACGATCATTTTTGGTACGAGACCGGGAGGTGCTGCGGTCACCGCCCCCCTCCCCCTCCCTTGAGGAAGGATCCGAGTCGTCATGACATCGTCGCCGTCGCCCCTGGCTCCCGAAGCGTTTCCCGTGCTGCCGGCCATTGCTGGCGTTCGTCTGGCCACCGGGCAATGCGGCATCCGCACGCCAGATCGTACCGACCTCATGATGGCGGTGGTTACGCCGGGCACAACGGTTGCCGGTGTTTTCACCCGCTCTCTCACCGCTTCGGCTCCGGTCGCCTGGTGCCGGCGGGCGCTGAAGGGAGGACGTGCGACGGCAGTGGTGGTGAACTCGGGCAATTCCAACGCCTTCACCGGACGCCAAGGGGAACTCACGGTGGCAGCAACGGTAGATTCCGTGGCGACGACGCTGGGCTGCGCCCCGACCGAAGTCTTCATTGCCTCAACCGGCGTCATCGGCCAGCCCTTGGCCCCGGAGTTGATTACGGATCGCCTGCCCAGCGTGGTGGCCAACCTCGCCGCCGACGCTTGGCCCGCTGCGGCCCAAGCGATCATGACCACCGACACCTTCGCCAAGGCAGCCACCCGCACCGCCGTTATTGGTGATACCACAGTCAGGCTGAACGGCATCGCCAAGGGCTCGGGGATGATCGCCCCGGACATGGCCACCATGCTGGCCTTCATCTTCACCGACGCCGCAATTGAAGCCCCGGTGCTCCAGCGGTTGCTGTCCGAAGCCAACGATCGTTCCTTTAACGGCATTACCGTTGACGGAGACACCTCGACCAGCGACTCCGTATTGCTGTTCGCCACCGGCCAAGCCGGAAACAAGCCGGTGGCGAAGATCACCGCCAAGCGGCTTGAGGATTTTCGTCGGGCGCTGAATGAAGTGATGCTGGATTTAGCCCACCAAATTGTCCGCGATGGTGAGGGCGCCAGCAAATTCGTCACCATCACTGTCACGGGCGCCGAAGGCCACAAGGCCGCCCGCCGGGTCGCATTTGCCATCGCCAACTCCCCCCTGGTCAAAACCGCCATCGCCGGAGAGGACGCCAATTGGGGCCGAATCGTGATGGCTGTGGGCAAAGCCGGCGAACGTGCCGACCGGGATCGGCTGCAAATTTTCATTGGCGGTGTCCAGGTTACGGCCAATGGCGGCGTGGTTCCAGGCTATGACGAAACCCCGGTGACTGCCCATATGAAGGGGCAAAACATCGACATCCGGGTCGATCTAGGCCTGGGTCGAGGCGAAGCCACCGTTTGGACCTGCGACCTCACTCACGGCTATATCGACATCAACGGCAGCTACCGGAGCTAATCTCCAGTAGGCGGGGGGACAACTGTGGTGGATGTGGCCAAGGTCGAGGCGGCGATTCGATTCTTCGCCGAACGCTGCGACTGGATCGACACCAGCCAGCCACTTGACTTGGGCCACGTCAACACCGACCGACATTGTTACCTGGAAAAGAACGTCTCTTTTCCAGGGGCCAATGTCCGCAGCGCATTACCGATCGCCACCTATATTGGGCGCTGGACCTATTGGTTGGGCGGCGGCCTCATGTCGTCTCATGCTCTGATCGGGCGTTTTACCTCGATCTCGCTGGGGGTCAATGTTGGGTCGTCCAATCACCGGCTGGATTATCTGTCCACCGGACGCTTTCCCGGCATGCCGCCCGAAGCGGTGGAAGAAGACCCCCTCACCGCCGAAGCCGCCGGCTTCACCTCGATCGGCTGCGACGTTTGGATTGGCGTCAATGCCACGATCCTACGGGGCCGATCGATCGGTCACGGGGCCTGCATCGGAGCCGGAAGCGTCGTCACCCACGACATTCCGCCTTACGCCATCGCCGCTGGCAATCCCGCACGGATCATCCGCATGCGTTTTCCAGAAACCATCGCCGAGCGGTTGCTAAAAACCCGATGGTGGATGTTACCGGACAGCCGCCTCGAAACCTTGCCATATCAGAATATCGAAGCCTGCTTGGACAGCCTGGAAGCAGACGCCTCGGCCCTTCTTTGAGCCTGAGCACCAGTCGAGCCTTGATGTCTCAACATCAAGGCTGCTTACGGAACCGCCAGAATCTCGGCCAAAGGCGTTTGACCGCTGCCGGGCCGTAATGGCTGTTGTTGGTTGGGAGCCGGCGCCCAACCCGCAAGATGGATAATCTCGAACGTCACCGGCAACCGACCATCCGGTTCGGCAAACACGTCGGCATACCGGCGGGCCGCTTCCATGAACACCGCCCGCTTGGTCGGCGTCCGGGGGCGCGCCCAAGTCGCGTTGGTCTCGCCCATGCCCCGCAGGTCGGCAAACAGCCGAAAAACATCGGGATAAGTCACGGTCACGGTTTCCGCATCGACCACCGGCAGAGCAAAGCCCGCGCGCCGTAACAGGTGGCCAGCATCGGCAAGGCCGGCCAAGGGCGAAACGCGGGGCGAAACGCCGCCGGAGACCGCCAACTCGGCATCAACCAAACAGCGCCGCAGCTCGACGAGAGTCTCGCCCCCCAGCATAGCGGCAATAAAGAAGCCGTCGGGGCGCAAGGCCCGACGAATCTGGATCAAGGCCCCTGGCAGATCGTTGACCCAATGTAAGCCCAGAGTGCTGACCACCAAGTCGAAACTGGCGTCGGCGAAGGGAAGATATTCTTCGTCGGCCACCACAGCCATCCCGCCCGCCGTCACCGCCTGGGGCGCCAGATCGCAAGACACCAAAACCTCGACGCCCTTTGTCGCCCGCGCCAATCGCCCCGCGCCGGTCTCATGACGTCCCAGATCAAGGGCGCAGGGGAAGGCGCGGCGCACCATCTCCAGCCGTTCGGCTAGACGCTCGGCCACTTCGTCGAACAAAAAGCGATAACCAGCGAAGGCCGCAGCGGCGCGCTCGCGCCTGCGACGCACCAGCCCTCGGTCGAAGACAATCATGGTGTCGGCATCGGTCATGCCTGACCATACGCCAAGCCCGGCATCCCGACAATTCTTTCATACCATTGGGCCTTGATGAGTCACCATCAAGGCCCGATGGTATCAGCCCCTTGAACCCGTGACGTTTGCGCTGACCGCCTCTCCCGGATACAGCCCCTCCCAAACCGCACGCGCCTGGGCGAAGGCTTCGAAATCATGGATCCGCACGATCTGGGCCCCCTGGTTCAAAGCATCGAGGGTTGCCGTCACTGTGCCCGGCAATCTGGCCATCGGCGGTTCATTTTGGCTAAGGGCGGCAATGAATCGCTTGCGTGAAAGCCCCACCAACAGCGCCGCGCCCAATCCGTGAAAGAGCGTTAACTGTTGGAGACACTCCAGATTATGAGCAGTGGTTTTACCAAAGCCGATCCCTGGATCCACGGCAATCTTCGCCTCGGGAATTCCGGCGGCCCGGCAGACCGCTATTCGAGCCTCCAGCCAATCATAAACGTCCAGCGCGACATCCTCATAATGCGGCGCCTCCTGCATGGTTCCGGGTTCGCCCTGGATATGCATCACCACCACCGGCGCCTTGCGGCTGGCCACCACGGATACGCTGTCAGGATCGCCGGTTAATCCGGTGACGTCGTTGATCAAGGCGGCTCCGGCGGTCAAGGCGGCATCCATCACCGCCGCTTGGCGGGTATCGATAGACAGGCAGGCGCCTCGCGCCGCCAAAGCCGAGATCACCGGCAAAACCCGCCGGCATTCCTCTTCGGCAGAGACGGCAGCCGAACCGGGCCGCGTCGACTCGCCACCGATATCGATGCAATCGGCGCCGGCAGCCACCAGAGCCTCACCTCGGGCCATAGCCGCATCGTAGTCGAAATAAGCACCGCCATCGGAAAAGCTGTCGGGCGTGACATTCAGAATCGCCATCAACCGGGGCCGATCCAAAGACAAGCCAGCCAGTGGAGGACGAGTCCGGGTGAGAGCCCCCAACAGACTCTCCAGCCGTTCGGAAGCCGCCTCCCCCGCTGTTCGCCCCCAAGCCAGAATGTCAGAAACCGGCGCCACCGCACGCCGAACCACCGGGCCGTCGCGCAGAATCACTTCAGCGATTGCAAAGGCAAAACGCCCGCCAGCCAGCACGAAGGCTCCGGGAACCTGTTTGGCTGGGAATAACCCGACGGGACGAAGATAAAGCCGGGTCGCCTCATTCAGGTCGGGGCGAAAACCATTCAGACCAAGGGCCATGAAGAAACGCCTCACCCTCCCCCGCTGGGAAGCGGGAGAGGGGTCATAAAACGAACGGGTGATCAGCAACCGGAGCAGACGGACTCAGGTTCCGAGGGGCTCGGGATCCTTGGCACCCGTGGTGGGCACCGACGTCCGCCGACCGGCACTGGGCTTGGCGGGAGGCGGGCCATCGTTGCGCTCGACACGAACGATGGTTTCCCCCCTCAACAGGGCGTGAATCTCATCACCGCTGAGAGTCTCGTACTCCAGCAACCCCTTGGCCAGAGTATGAAGCTGATCCAGATACTCGTTCAACAAACTGGAGGCCCGATTATAGGCATCATCGACAATCCGACGCACCTCCTCGTCAACCGTGTGAGCAGTGGCGTCGGACATATTCTTATGCTGAGTCACCGAATGCCCCAGGAAAACCTCCTGCTGGGCCTCGCCATACAACAGCGGGCCGAGCTTTTCGGACATTCCCCACTCGGTCACCATGCGCCGGGCAATTTCAGTGGACATCTTGATATCAGAGGAAGCCCCGGTCGTAACCCGTCCGCGCCCAAAAATCAGCTCCTCGGCGATCCGACCTCCCATGGCCACCGCAAGATCGGCTTCCAGTTTGGCTTTGGAGAGCGAAATCCGATCTCCTTCGGGCAAACGCATAACCATGCCCAACGCCCGACCCCGTGGAATGATCGTGGCTTTGTGAATCGGGTCACTGTCCGGGCAGTGCAACGCGACCACCGCATGGCCGGACTCGTGATAGGCGGTCAGCTTCTTTTCCTCGTCCGTCATGACCATCGAGCGACGTTCGGCCCCCATCATGACCTTGTCCTTGGCGGCCTCGAACTCGGCCATACCGACCACCCGCTTATTCAGGCGGGCTGCCAACAAAGCGCCTTCATTGACCAGATTGGCCAAATCCGCACCCGAGAAGCCGGGAGTGCCGCGCGCGATCACCCGAGCATCCACGTCGGGCGCCAACGGCACCTTGCGCATATGGACCTTGAGAATCTTTTCCCGTCCCAGAATGTCGGGATTGGGCACCACCACCTGCCGATCGAACCGACCGGGCCGCAGCAAAGCCGGGTCCAACACGTCGGGCCGGTTGGTGGCGGCAATCAGGATCACCCCTTCGTTGGCTTCGAAGCCGTCCATCTCCACCAACAACTGGTTCAAAGTCTGCTCGCGCTCGTCGTTTCCGCCGCCCAATCCGGCGCCGCGATGACGACCCACGGCGTCGATTTCATCGATGAAGATGATGCAGGGAGCATTCTTCTTGCCCTGTTCGAACATATCGCGCACCCGCGAGGCGCCGACACCGACGAACATTTCAACGAAGTCCGAACCCGAGATGGTGAAGAACGGAACATTGGCTTCGCCTGCCACCGCCCGCGCGGTCAAAGTCTTGCCGGTACCGGGGGGACCAATCAGCAAAACACCCTTGGGAATTTTCCCGCCCAATCTCTGGAACTTCTGGGGATCTTTCAGGAATTCGACGATTTCCTCCAACTCCTGCTTGGCCTCGTCGATGCCCGCGACATCATCGAAGGTCACGCGGCCAACCTTCTCGGTCAGCAGGCGAGCCCGCGACTTGCCGAAGCCCATGGCCTTGCCGCCCCCGGATTGCATTTGGCGCATGAAGAAAATCCACACCCCAATCAGCATCAACATCGGGAACCAACTCAACAGCACCCCGAACAGCGACGGCACGTTGCTATCGTCGGGCAGTGCGCTGATCCGAACGCCCTTTTGAGTCAGCCGGTCAACCAAATTGGCTTCGGGCGGCGTGAAAGAGGAGAAAGATCGGCCATCGGTGAAATGGCCGGAGACCTGATTGCCCTTGATCAGCACATCCGAGACCTGCCCATGATCAACATCCGCGAGAAACTCGCTGAATGGAATCGCAGTTTGCGGACCACGAGTCGTAGATGTCTGGAACAGGTTGAACAGAGCCACCAGAAGTAGCCCGATGATGATCCAAAGCGCCAGGTTTTTGCCAAAATTATTCACGGTGACAGCCTTTCGTCGAACCCTGCGGGGCGGTGGTTTGGGAGCCCACGCGAGCGTCAATGCCAACGATACTCCGTTTCCAGGAGTTAGATAAGTCCTGCGTTGCCCTAAACAACACCAAATGTTGGACCGGCCAACGGCAGAACCGGCGCAAACAGGATTTCGGCCACAATAGGGCGATCGGAACGATTCCACCCCAGGCTCGGGACCGCCAACAGACCATGGGCATCCCACAGCGCAGGCAGAACCGGACGGGCCAGCCCCGGCACGGTGCGAACCCGTGCATGGAACACGGGGTCTCGAACGTCACTCCGGCTCCGGGCGCCGAGGGCGCCGATGGTGATCGGGGAGCCTCCATCGAACGCGCCGCGCACTAAAAAACGCTGGTCCCAGCGCAGACGTTGGCGGGGAGGAAGCTCTGCCGGACCCGCCATGGCGGCAGCTTCACGCACCACCAGCACCCTCCCTCTGTGAGAGGATATTTGACACCCCGCGAGCGTTCGCCCTTTCGAAAGCCCGTCTTTGAGGGTAGCCAACAGAGACTCGAGACGTTCGCGGCGGGGCGGCGGGGTGGCTCGTCCGATCACGGCCAAACAGCGGGCCAAGGCCCGACGCGCGACCTCTTCGGGTGCGGCCCTTAGCGGCGCGGGATCCAGCCAAGCAAAGCCGGCAGGATCCAGGACTAGGCAATGCCCTAACAGCGTCGCGGTGGCCTCATCGAGAGCGGCACGGGCTAATCCCATTCGATGAGCGGTTTCGCCTAAGCCCGCCGTCGTCAGTCCCTCGCGTTCCAAAGCCGTCCCAGCCCCCCGCAGCCGCCCTCGGGCGAATTTCGCGGCGATATTCGAGGGGTCTTCATGCCAATTCAGGCCAAAGACCTTCGCCGTAGCCACCAGCCGGACCTTGGGTAGCGGGAGCAACGGGCGCAGTAGGCGTAACTCCGACATTTCGCGAATGGCGGCCATGCAGGAAAGGCCATCGACGCCACTGACACGAGCCAGCCGTAGCAGCAACGTTTCGGCTTGGTCATCCCGATGGTGGGCCAACATCACATGCAGAAAGCCGACCTTGGCCGCATGCTCCACCAATAGACGATAGCGGGCGGCACGAGCGGCCTCCTGAATCCCTGTGGCTGGCTTGTCGCCCTCCCAGGTCAAAATGGCATGGGCGATCCCCCGCGCCTGCAATTGGGCGCCAACAGCAGCGGCCTCAGCTCCCGACTCGGGACGCAAGCAATGATCGACGGTGAGGGCCAGAACCGTCCCTCCCCGCGCCTGGGTCCAGCGATGACACAACAAACACAAAGCCATGCTGTCGGCGCCACCGGATACCGCCACCGCTAACTGCGGTTGGGGTTCGAATCCCCCCAGCCGGGCCATCAATCCGGCAAACTCGCCCACGCCGACCGGGCCATCGTGGCTGGCCGTCGCAACCAACGTCACCGCCCCTGCCATCCGATACCATCGTGTCTTGATGTTAACATATCAAGACGGCCCCCAGACATCGGGCGGGCGCATGGGCGCGCGAGGCTGCGGGCGCGGCGGGATCACGCCATCGAGCGATCATCGACAGCAGCATTTTTGATCGATTTTTGAAGCTTCTCGAACGCCCGCACCTCGATCTGGCGAACCCGCTCGCGGCTGATGCCATAGAACTGGGACAAATCTTCCAGGGTGGTTGGAACGTCACGTAGCCGCCGTTCAACCAGAATGTGACGCTCGCGTTCGTTCAGATGATCCAGGGCATGGCGCAATAGGGCACGGCGCTTCCCCAGTTCCTCGCGCTCGCCCAGTAAAATTTCCTGACTTTCGGTGTCGTCCACCAGCCAATCCTGCCACTCGCCGTCACCATCAATCCGTAACGGGGCGTTCAAAGAATGATCCGGGCTCGACAAACGCCGGTTCATGTTGATCACATCGATTTCCGGGACTTCCAACCGCTTTGCAATTGTTGTGACGTGCTCCGCCGGCAGATCACCATCATCAATCGCCCGCATCTGTCCTTTCAGTTTGCGTAGATTAAAGAACAACTTCTTTTGCGCCGCCGTCGTCCCGATTTTGACCAACGACCAGGAGTGCAAAATATATTCTTGAATTGCCGCCCGGATCCACCACATGGCGTAGGTCGCCAGGCGGAAGCCACGGTCAGGATCGAATCGCTTGACCGCCTGCATCATCCCGACATTGCCTTCGGAAATCAGTTCCGAAAGCGGCAGGCCGTAACCTCGATAGCCCATGGCGATCTTGGCCACCAATCGCAGATGGCTGGTGACCAGGCGATGGGCGGCTTCAGTGTCGCCGTGCTCCCGCCACGCCTTGGCCAACATGAACTCCTCGTCCGGCTCCAACATCGGAAACTTCCGGATTTCTTGGAGGAAGCGCGCGAGATTGCTTTCCGAGTTGATCACCGGAACGCTGGATACTGTCGCCATCATCACCCCCCTCTTCCGACCGAAGCTTCGTTCCGATCCCCAACTTAACCCGAACCCATCACTTCAGGCTATACGACCCAGGTCTCCAGTCGCCCTCTCATACCATCGGGCCTTGATGGTGACTCATCAAGGCTGCCCTCAGACGCCGGGCGGGCGCATCCGCGCCCCCGAGAGTCCACACACTGGGGCTTCGCGTCCACGAGAACGCGGGACCGCCGTCGCGGCCCGAGGACCGGCGATGTGTCAGTATCAGGGCTCGCCGGTATCACAGAGCCCCGGCTCTAAGATCATGGTCTATCCGCAGGCGAAACCTTAACCATTCATTTCATCTGCCATCTTGATCGACACCGTCACCCAGAGCAAGCCTATCATCAAATCTGCTCCAAACACGTGATCAATTGCTTCAGGTCATCGGGCAACTCGGCCTCAAAGGCCAGCATTTCGCCGGAGGTTGGATGGCGGAACTCCAACCGCCGGGCATGGAGCGCCTGACGCGGAAAACCGAACAGGGATGCCTGCACCACAGCCGGTACCAGCTTGCTCCGCCCTGCCGTGCGGCTTCGGCCATACAGCGGATCTCCCAGCAACGGGTGGCCGATGGAGGCAAAATGTACCCGGATCTGGTGAGTCCGCCCAGTCTCGAGTCGGCACTCGACCAGAGCCGCCGCTGCACCAAAACCGCGAGTCACTCGATACCGGGTCAAAGCCGGTTTGCCGCCTCCCGCCACCACCGCCATCTTCTTACGATCCGAAGCACTACGACCGATATTGCCGCTGATCTGGCCTTCCCGAGGGGACGGCAAGCCCCAGACCGCCGCCACGTAGGTCCGGCTGATGGTCCGATCACCGAACTGACTCGATAACCCAGCATGAGCGCGATCCGATTTAGCCACCACCAACAAACCGCTGGTGTCTTTATCCAGGCGGTGAACGATCCCAGGACGGCACACGCCACCGATCCCTGCCAGGCTGTCGCCGCAATGGGCTAACAGCGCGTTCACCAACGTCCGGTCCACATTACCGGGCGCCGGATGGACCACCAGACCCGGAGGTTTGTCGACCACCAACACTTCGTCATCCTCATAGACCACCACCAACGGCAGCGCCTGGGGCTCTGGCCGGGCGGGAACAGGGTCAGGAATCAGGATGGCGAAAGTTTGGCCGGGTTTGACCCGCCACGATGGGTCGGTTATGGTCACGCCCGCGCTCCGCACGCATCCCTGATCCAACAGGGTCCGCAAGCGCGAACGCGAGAGGTCGGCCAATGCTGCGGTCAGCACCTTGTCGAGCCGGTCGCCTGCGGCATCGGCTGGCACCACGCAGGTCCGCACGTTGCCACCCTCTTGCCCGACCGCCCTTGTTCCGGGGGTGCTGATCATCTCTGGTTCCTTCACCGTTACCGTATAGGATCGCTCACGTGAGGTTAATAAAGTTTTCCCTAATCGTCATGGGTCTGCTGATCATCGCGGGCTTTCTGTTCGTGGGCTACGTGTCCTATCAACGCATGAGCGGTTCCGGCACCTTCGCCAAACCGTCTTCCCAGGCCGGAATCCAAGGGGCGTTGGCCGACCTTTCGGCGCTGACCACCACGCCCAGCATCGTTGCGCTTGGCCTGCCCAACGATGCCCGAATCGAAGAGATTAAAGAGATCGGCAGCTATGCGATGCTGCTGATTCGCCAGCCCGGCGCTAGCGACCAGCTTTATTTCATTGACCCGCGCACGGGCGGCCTAACCGGAGCGATCGGACTCGGCACCGTCGTACCGTCGATCAAGACGGTCTCTCCAGCAGCATCGGCAAGTCCAGCGGCACCGACTCACTAACGCTGCCACCGCCGACCAAGAACCACAAGCACCAGAGCCGCCTTTCCAGGGGGCATGGTGCTTGCGGGATTCTGAGTGGACAGAAAACCAAGAACAGAACGGGCCGCAACAGCAAGATGATACCATCAAGCCTTGATTTTGCCCCATCAAGGCCTCATCGATATTAGCGCATGAGATTCTGCGGGAAGAGATCTGCGAGGCTGTGGGCATCTAAAATGCGCTCGCCCCACTCATCCAGCATGTCGTTGCTCGCCGCGCGGATCTGCGCCTCGACGTCATCAGACAACGGACCAAAGCGTCGCTTCAATTGCCGAAGAAGCAATTCCACCTTTCCCTCGGCTTTTCCCTCGGCTTTTCCCTCGGCCTTTCCCTCGGCCTTTCCCTCGGCCTTTCCCTCGGCCTTTCCCTCGGCAATGGCCTCAGCCTTCCAGACCTCATGCCATTGGTTTCTCCACTCCCGACTCCGTGTCGCCAGCATCGCTCTAATCTCCAGCATATCTTCAGGAATTGTCGCACCTTCAACCTTGGTGTTCTCAACCGCTTGCCGAATCAACTCCGTAAACAGGTGTCTCAAGGTCTCGTGGTCTGGGTGGTGATGGAACCAGCCCACCACCTCATCGATCAGCCCAATCAACTCCTGCGGATGCCGGTAATGTTCCAAGCGGAACAAAAGCGCCACGAGGCTTTCCCGCCGAGCCATCTCCTCACCGGCAAAGGCCCCCTCGTCCAAAAGGTGATAACGAATATGGGGTTGCCAAGGCCACAGCGGCGAGTTGTCGGGTAGAGCGATCAGGTCGCGACTTCCAGTAGGAGCGTTCCAACGCCGATCAGCATTATAGAGGACAATCGGCAGAATTGGCGGCAAGCGATCGCCAGGCTTCAGGCGCTGCTCGGCAATCAATTGCTGCCACAGCAGGCCAACATAGACCTGCATCCGGACGGCCATCCACCAATCGATCCGTGATTGAAATTCCAGAATCAAATATAAGTATACATCAAGACTAGCCCCAGTTGGTAGCCGCCAGATGATATCACTCTCGCGGCGGCGACCCGTGTGGCTATGAAATTTGGCCGCGACCCGTTCGCTGCGCTCAAAATCGATATCTACCGTCAGAATTTCGGGCACAAACTCTCGAACCAAGCCCTCAATCATTAACGGATGAGAGAATAATCTATGGTAGAGAGAATCGGAATCAACCATCCAGAACGAACCTTTCTTCGGCGCCCCCCGACGACCTGACCCCCTCATACCCTCGAGCCTTGATGTTGACTCATCAAGGCTGCCCTCAGACGCCGGGCGGGCGCATCCGCGCCCTTGGCTTCGCGCGCATGGGCGCGCGGGGCCGTCGTCGCGGCCCGATACCGGCAGTGTGTCATTGTTATAGCTCGCCGGTATCAGACCATCGAGCCTTAATGTTACCCCGTCAAGTCTGCCTTCAAACGCCGGGCGGGCACAACCAGAACACTGGCTTTATGTCCTCGGGGACGAGCACGCGCGTCCCATGGGGCCGGCAATCCCCTGGCACCCAAGACAGCAATTCCGCTCGGCGGGCATCTGTTCTAAGCTAGCGATATGGGGTGACTCGAGGCGTCTAGCCACCGCTCTTTGCCCACAGGGCGACTGTGGGGCTAACGGAGTGGTAAGGACGGGCGCCAACCTGACTTGACGAGCGGCGGCTATGGCGTTGACGGAACAGACACCAAAAGGCGGCGACTCCGAACTGGGGCCGGGTTTCGCCTCTGACTTGATGGCAACGGCCCAAGGTCTCTTGAAGCGGGGTGATATCGGCCTGTCGCTGGGGGTGGTGACGATTATTGTCGTCCTGATCCTGCCAATGCCGACATGGATGCTGGATATTTCGCTTTCGTTGTCGATCACCTGCGCGGTCATGATCCTAATGGTCGTGCTGTTCATGCAGAAGCCAACCGATTTCAGTTCCTATCCCACCGTTCTGCTGATCACCACGCTCCTTCGGCTTTCCCTGAATCTGGCCTCGACTCGCCTGATTCTGTCGCATGGCCACGAGGGCACCGATGCCGCTGGCCATGTGATCGAAGCCTTCGCCAGTTTCGTCATGAGTGGCGATTTCGTAATCGGAATCATCGTCTTCGGCATCATCACCCTCGTCAACTTCAAGGTGATTCTGGCCGGTTCCGGCCGTATTGCCGAAGTCGCGGCACGGTTCACCTTGGATGCGATGCCCGGTAAACAAATGGCTATTGACGCCGATATGTCATCGGGCCTGATTGACGAAGCAACGGCAAGAAAGCGACGAAAAGAACTGGAAGACGAATCAGCCTTTTTCGGATCGATGGACGGTGCTTCGAAATTCGTCAAAGGAGATGCGGTGGCCGGCATGGCCATCATTGCCATTAATATCATCGGCGGCATTATCATCGGGACCGTCCGTCATGATATGCCGTTTATGGATGCTGCTGATACCTTCGTCAGACTGACCATTGGCGACGGTCTGGTATCTCAAGTTCCAGCCTTGATCATTTCGATCTCGGCGGGCCTGCTGGTTACCAAAGCGGGCGTTTCGGGTTCGACCGATAAAGTCCTAGGGCAACAGCTCGGCGCCTATCCCGCCGCCTTCGGCCTGACCGCGACCATGTTGGTCGCGATGGCTATGTTGCCCGGCATGCCGCCCATCCCGTTCCTGTGTCTGGCCGCCGCCGCTGGCTATGCAGCGTGGTCCCTGCCGCGCAAGCGCAAAGCCGAAGAAGCCGAACGGGCCGCCACCGAAGCGCAAGAGGCTCAAGCGGCGCCGGTTGCCGACGAACCGATTGCAACCGCGCTCGCCCTCGACCTTATTCGGCTGGAGCTGGGATACGGCCTGCTGGTGCTAATCAACCAGCCGCCACCGGGCAGCCACCGCTTAACCGACCAGATTCGCGGGCTACGGCGCCAAATCGCCAATGAAATTGGTTTCATCATGCCGGCGGTGCGGATTCAGGACAATCTCCAATTGGCTCCCAATACCTACGTCATCCGGGTCAAGGAAATCGAGGCCGGACGCGGCGACATCCGCCCGGCTATGCTGTTGGTGATGGACCCACGCGGCGATGCCATGAGCTTGCCCGGCGAACAGACCGTAGAGCCGACTTTTGGTCTGCCCGCCATCTGGGTCGAGCCCACCTATCGGGAAGAGGCGCTGTTCCGTGGCTATACCGTGGTGGACCCGTCAACGGTTATCACCACCCACCTGACCGAAGTCATCAAAGACAATATGTCCGAACTCTTGTCTTACACCGAAACTCAAAAACTGCTCGACGAAATGGACCGCAGCCACCAAAAGCTGATTGCCGACGTGATTCCGGCCCAGATCACCTTGGGCGGGCTGCAACGGGTGATTCAAAATCTACTGGGCGAGCGCGTTTCGGTGCGTGACATGGCTGGCATTTTGGAAGGGGTCTCTGAAGCCTGTTCGCAAACCCGCAACATTACGCAAATTACCGAGCATGTTCGCGCACGGTTGGCACGGCAGATATCCGATGCCAATACCAACGAACTGGGTTTCATCCCGTTGGTCACCCTCTCGCCGGATTGGGAACACGCCTTCGCCGAGTCGCTGATCGGCGAAGGCGACGATCGTCAGCTCGCCATGGCCCCTTCACAACTGCAACAATTCATCACAGTGGTCCGTCAGACCTTCGAACGACACGCCATGATGGGAGAAGCGCCGGTGCTTCTGACCAGTCCAGCCATCCGGCCCTATGTCCGCTCGATCGTCGAACGCTTCCGCCCGACCACCACAGTCATGTCCCAGAACGAAATCCATCCCAAAGCCAAGATCAAGACCTTGGGTCAGATATGACGGCTTTGATGGAGAGCACGACACCCCCCTCACCCTACGCCCTGCCCGCGCCCGACCCCCGGCCCTCGCCCCCCAGTGGCCGTGGCCGTGACGGCGGCGTTGGCGGTCGCAGAGCGAAAGGGCGGGCTGCACCGATGGCAACAGCGGTAACGTCGGGCACAGGTCCGACAGGGGATCGGTTGCCGTGCGCCTAAAGTCTTTCTACGCCAAGTCCATTCCCGAAGCCATGCGGATGGTCCGCCTGTCGTTAGGCGGCGACGCGATCATCGTGGCCACCCGTGAAGAGGATGGCGGTGTTCGCGTCACGGCAGCGATCGAGGAGGAAGAATCAGGCAGATCGCCCTCGGCTCGAGGCGGACGAACACGAGCCCCCCCGCCGCCAGAAGACACGATCGACGTTGCCCAGGAAGTCACGGACGCCCTTCATCGGCATGGCACGCCGGCTGCCATCGCGGAAAAAATGGTCAACGCCATTGTCGGACTTGATACTGATGACCCGGTGAAAGCGCTGGGCGCCGCGTTAAACTCGGTATTTGGCTTTCACCCGTTGGGTGAAGGTCGGTTTGAGCGGCCTTTGATGCTGGTTGGACCGCCGGGCGTTGGAAAGACTCTGGCAGTGGCCAAGCTCGCGGCACGGGCCGTGTTCGGCAACCGCTCGATCGGCATCATCACCACCGATACCGTGCGGGCAGGAGGCGTCGAGCAACTCGCGGCCTTTACCCGACTGATGAAGCTACGATTGTTCACGGTCGAAGACCCGGCGGCCCTCGCCGACGCCATCGACGTCAACCAGGGAGCCGAACAAATCGTCATCGACAGTGCCGGACGCAACCCGTTCAACACCGAGGATATGGCGGAACTACGCCGCTTGCTGGCCGCCAATCCGGTCGAGCCGGTGTTGGTTCTGCCCGCTGGCATCGACGCCGCCGAAGCCACCGAAATGAGCACCCTCTTTCGCGGAATGGGCGTTCGGCGCATTCTGGTTACGCGGCTTGACTTGACCCGACGACTCGGCAGCATGCTGGCAGCGGTCTATGAGTCACACCTGGATTTCTCTGACATGAGCAACACGCCCAGGGTTGCTAACGGCTTGACGCCTCTCGATTCGGACACCCTCGCCCGGCTGATGATGCCAAGCCCGGAACGACCACCCCGCAAAACCGGATCCCATTCATGACCGGGCTCCTGATCGCAGAACCGACCACTCAGGAATCGACCGCTCATCCGGCGCCAAACGGCACCATCGGACGGGCACCAAACGCGAGTACACCGATATGACCGAACAGCCGATACCGTTGCGTGGCCACAATGTCGTGGCGGTGGCCAGTGGCAAGGGTGGCGTGGGTAAAACGTGGTTTTCCATTACGTTAAGCCATGCCATGGCTCGGCTTGGCCGTCGAACCCTGTTGTTTGACGGCGATCTTGGCTTGGCCAACGTCGACATCCAGCTCGGCCTGACTCCGAACCACGATCTAGGAGAAGTCATTGCCGGCTCGATTACCCTGGCCCGCGCCGCCGAACATTTCACCGAAGGCGGCTTTGATGTCATTGCTGGCCGCTCGGGCTCAGGAAGTCTCGCCACCTTGGCAAGCCAGCAGCTCAATGGCCTGCGGAATGATCTGCTCGACATGGCACGGAGCTATGACTGCGTGGTGATGGACATGGGCGCCGGCATTGACCGCGTGGTCCGCCAATTGGCCGGGCATGCTCGCGTAACCCTTGTGGTGACAACGGATGAACCCACCTCGATCACCGATGCTTATGCCTTCATCAAGGTTACGCGTGCCACCAATCCCAGCGCCGACATTCGGATCGTGGTTAATCTGGCCCAAAACACCCGCGAGGGAGAAAAAACCTACGGCATTATTCTTAAGGCATGCCAAAACTTTCTCAAATTCACCCCGCCCCTGGCGGGCATCGTCCGCCGTGACCTCAAAGTCCGCGAGGCGATTCGCCACCAAATGCCACTCCTGATCCGTTCCCCCTCCTGTGATGCAGCTCGGGACGTAGAGGCGGTAGCGCACAGCCTGGCTTCGTCCTGATCCCCCGTGTCCGCAAACTGGGGGGATAGAAGGCAAGAGCCTCGAAGCATTTTTTGGGAAGGATGTTATGTCGGATATTGGGGCGCCCCTGACGACCGGCAGCCCGGTTGCCGTCGCCGCTGAAGCCCGCGCGGTGGCATTGGGGCAGGTCACGCTGAGTCAAATCCCCAACCGATTGAGCCTCCTGACCCGCCCCGTGCTCCTGTCAGGAACCGTCACCACCCAGGGCAACGATGGCACTACGGTTTTGAGAACCCAGGCCGGCGCCGTGGCATTCAACACCACGGTGCCCTTGCCTGCCGAAACGCCGGTCACTCTTCAAATCAATGCCGGACAACCGCCCACCACCGCCAACGCCTTCGTCACGGCACCGCCTCCTGCCGGCCCGCTCCCTGCGCTGGCCTTAACCTCGACCGCCCCGGCGGTGACAACAACATTAGGTGCCTTAGCCCAAGCCGCCCTTGCGGGAGCAGAAAACGGGCTTTCATCCGTTTCTCCGGACACCCTGATTCCGGGGCATGTGCTGCCACCGGGCGGACGGGCAAGCAACGGCACGATGCCCCCTCCCGGAAACGCCCCCACCGGAGGAGCCCAACCGCTGGTTCCTGGAACCACCGTGGCCGTGCGGATTGTCCCAACGGCTCCCGCCCCGGCCCTGGTTCAAGGCGTTCCTCCTCTGGAACCATCGGAGCCTTCGGAAATGTTTCGGGGGGCGGGTTTATCTCTACCCACGGCACCGTCAACCACAGCGCCGTCAACCGTTCCCCCTTCACCCGCCCCATCAACCCTCAGCGAAAAATCGCCGGCCTTTGTCACCGTCACAGGTACGATCACAGGCACCACGGCCAGTGGTCAACCGATCCTGACCACGGCTTTGGGCACTCTGGCCCTAACCACGTCAGCCTCTTTGCCACCAGGCAAAAGCTTGACGGTCCAGATCAGTGACCCTCGCCCACTGTTCGCCGATCGCTCTCCGCCGACCGCCACCGCCCCTCAAGCTTGGCCCCCGATTCGCGACGCCTTGGCGGTTCTGACCGGACAGGAAGGGGCATTGGCCCAAGCGGCCTTGATGGCAACCCTCCCTCAACCCAACCGCCGATTGGCAGCGGCTCTCACCTTCACGATCGATTCGGTGCGACGAGGCGATGCCCGAGGCTGGCTGGGCGCTGAAGCCTCCGAAGCCCTGGAAAAAGCCGACCGCCATGATCTGTTGAGCGCCCTGGACAAAGACTTCAAAACCCAGGCCCGCCAGGCCGACGATACTCAACCCGGCGGCTGGCGGTCCTTGATGATTCCGATGCTGGATGCCGGCCTGCTCCAACAGCTCGAACTCTATGTCCGGGCCGTCGGCACCGACGAGCGCGAGGAGCAGGACGGCGGCTCCGTCGAACGTGGTCAACGTTTCCTGCTTGACCTGACTCTCAGCCGATTGGGAGCCCTTCAGCTTGACGGCTTGGTTCGGTCGAAATCCAAGCGGTTCGATTTGATCTTACGAAGCCTGGAGCCGCTTCCCGAGTCCCTGCGCCGCGAGTTGCTGGGAGTCTTTGGCAAAAGCTTGGAAGCGGTCGGCTACGCTGGAGGCATCGGATTCCAGACCGGCGCCCGGAGCTGGGTCAAACCAGGCGTGATCGCCAAAACCTCGCATCAGGCGGTGATCGCCTAATCATATCGGCATTTGGGCATGGGCGCGCGGGGCCGCAGTCGCGGCCTAAGAACCAGAAATCCGTGGTAAAGAACCAGACCAACAGGCTAGTCTCTCAAGTATCACCCCAAAACGAGGTAAACGAACCTAAAATGGCCTCAATCCTCCCGGATCTATGGGTAGCCGAATGGGACACATCATCGACATCCCAGCCCGCCGAGGCTATGGCTTAACCTTCTTCTGATCCAGTAGCGTGACGATACGATGTGGTTACACCGATGGAAGCACACATTTTTCACAATCGCCACTTTCGCGGCGGCAATAGTGGTGTCTTTGTCTCTGTGGATGTTTCGACCCGAGACAGACACCGTAACAACCATCCTAGCCGGAGTCGTCACCCTTCTGACGGGTGGATTAATCCACGAAATTGTTGCCCGCCGCGCGGCCCAAGCCCGACAGACTGACCGCTTCAACCGCATGCGTCAGGGCTACGAAACCCTGCTGAATGTGCTGTCACGCCACCGCGACGATCTCGAAGACCTCACATCGCCTTCATCGCCCCCACCCCACCCCACCCCGGTGCCCGCAGCGCCGCCATCACCGATCGTTCCGCCCCAACCCCAGTTCCAGCCCCAATCTCAGCCTCATCTGCCGCCAATTCCGCCCCGCGCTGGAACTCAGAGTCCCGCCCCAGCCGACGAAGATACCGACATGGCGGCGATCGTGCGTGAGGCTTTGGCCGAGCAGCGGGTCGAATTTCATCTCCAACCCATTGTTAGCCTCTCCCAACGCAAGCATCGCTTTTACGAAGTGCTATCCCGGATCCGCCTCCCCAACCGCCAACTTCTGGTGGCAGAACGGTATCTGGCGGTCGCTCAATATGAGCGATTACTGCCGGCCATTGATGTACTGTTGTTAGAGCGAATCGCCCAACTGGTCCGCGAGACCGATCGGCGCCAGCACGCCGTCAGCTTTTTCGCCAATGTCTCGCCCATGACGCTGCTTGATCCCAGCTTTTCGGCCCGCTTTCTCCGAAGTGTCGACCACCAGTCTTTGCGTGCTAAATTGATGTTCGAAATTGACCAACATGATATTGATGCCGGCGTTCCGGCGGTGATGAGCATGTTGGAGGATATGAAACGGCAAGGATATCGTTTTTCGCTGGGACAAGTCCAACATTTGGACGTTAATATGGATTTAATACTATCCAAGGAAATCCATTTTATTAAGATCAATGCGGCCATGCTGGTTGACCCGGACTCGCGAGCCCAGGCCGTCGCCTTACAGGCACGCCTCAATGGGTGTCCCATTGAGCTGATCGCCGAGCGGATCGAAAATGAGCGGCAGCTTGCCTGCGCGGTCGGATTGGGCATTCCCTATGGCCAGGGCTTTCTGGTCGGAGAGCCACGCCCCAGCCGTCGGATACCCGAGCCAGACCGGGCCTAACCCCACCCCCCGAAAAACCAAGGAGCACAGCCCCCGTGTCCTACGACGCTTCTGCGCCCCTATTGAGCGGCCTTGCGCCGTTAGCGTCTCGTTACGACGGCTTCATCCTCGATTTGTGGGGAGTTCTCCATGATGGGGAACGCCCCTATCCCGGCGTTTTAGAGTGCCTTGACCAGTTGATGGCCGCCGGCAAGCGGCTTTGCCTGCTGTCCAACGCACCGCGCCGAGTCGGGCCGGTCGCGGGCATTCTGGCTGCCATGGGAATTACCGGCGATCATTACCACCATCTGGTGACCTCCGGCGAAGCGACATTCGAGGCACTGGCCCATCGCCCCGATTCCTGGCATGCCCGGCTGGGGCGGCGCTGCCTGCATCTAGGGCCAGAGCATGACCGTCAGTTATTCGAGGGGCTTCCTGATCTGGAGTTGGTAACCACCCCTAGCGCGGCAACCTTCGTGCTCAACACCGGCCCATCGACCTACGAAGAAGCCCCCGAGGACTACGGCCCGATCCTGGATGCCTGCGCCCGACGGAGCCTGCCAATGCTCTGCGCCAACCCCGATCTTGAAGTGATGATCGGCCCGCGCCGAGTTCTGTGCGCGGGAACCCTGGCTAAACGATACGAAGACCTTGGCGGTCGAGTCCGCTATCACGGCAAACCTCACGCCACGGTTTATCAACGGTGCTTAGGATTGCTGGGGGTCGACGACCGACGGCGCATCCTGGCCATCGGCGACAGTTTGCATACCGACATTGCCGGAGCCGCGTCCGCCGGTCTCGACTCGGTGCTGGTCACGGGGGGAATCCTGTGCCAGACTTTGGGGGGCCGTTGGGGGCAAGCGCCGGATTCTGACGCACTGGCGGCGTTACTCGGGAGTGGCGCCCCTCGTCCAGCCGCCGTTATGCCTTGCCTCATGTGGTGACGCTCGTATCCTTCGTCCGTGACCCACTTTATTAGCGCCGCAAGCTCCGGCGTTCAGGTCGGAGATCGGCGCATGATTCGTTAGTCCGGCGTTCGTTGCTGTTCAATGTATTGGCGAATGATGCTGATTGGCGCTCCGCCGCATGAGGCCGCAAAATACGATGGCGACCACAGTACGCCTTTCCAGTATCGACGCACCAAAGCAGGATGATTCTGTCGGAGCCTTCGACTAGACACGCCCTTGAGGCTGTTTACTAACGCCGATACAGCCACTTTTGGAGGGTAGTTTACGAGCAGATGGACGTGATCATCCTCGCCATCCATCTCAACCAGTTCGGCGTCGAAGTCGGCGCAGACCGAGGCGAATATGCGTTTGGCGTCGTCCAGGATGGCCGACGTGAACACGCGGCGGCGGTATTTTGTCACGAAGACCAAATGGACGTGCAGTGCGAAAACGCAGTGCCGGCCTCGACGATAGGCATTGTCATCGATCATAGACCAATGTATACTCAATGCATGATCGAACGCAAGGCCGCAATGTTTCGCCTGTATCCGTCGCCCGAGCAGTACGCTCAGATGGCGCAGATCGCGGGCGCGTGCCGCTTCGTGTACACTCTGGCGCTGGAACAGCGTCGGGATTGGTATCGCCCTAGCCGGAGGGCAGCTTAATGGCTATCTCAGGAACCCTCGTCCTTCAAGGCGAGGAGGATGTCAGCTTCCGCATCTTGGGAATGCTCATGGCTGTCTGGCTGCTCTGGGTGCCGACCTCTGTCGGCGCTGCGGAAGACACGCCGACCACGCGCTTTTCCGCAAACATGGCCGACCTTAAATCATCCCTCAAAGCCTTTTCCCAGACCATTGATACCTATAATCAATCGGTCAAAGCCGTTACGGATTTCGACGTCGAGGCCGCCAAAGCTAAGGTGGCCGAAATCAAGGACCAGATCAAACAGCTTCTGGATCAACTGAGTGACAACAGCCCGCTCGGGAAATCCCAATATGACCTGACCCGCTGGATCGAACATAATCGAAGACTGGTGCGAACGGACCCCTTGCTATCCAGCGAGCGCAAGGCATTACTAGAAAAAGCTTGGGCCGAACGGGCCGACGACATCCAGCGCGCCGGCACCGAAATCTCGGCGGCACGCAAGGCGCTGATCGAGCAGCTCAACACGGTCACCGGCGACGAAACCTTCCTGACTCAACTGCTGTTTTTAGAGAAGGCCGACGAGGCTGCAACCCTTATCAAGCAGTTCTTAAACGATATCAAGAGCTTCTCGGAGTCCCTGCGTCGTCGGATGGAGGCTCTTCCGGTCCCGACCCCCGCGTCCTGACAAACCCTCAAAACACCGAGAGTTCAAAGGGCCGACGGGCCCTTTGTGGGTGTGGGCGGGGCCTCGGAGAAGCCCCCTCTCCCACGAAATCAGATCAGACCTGCCCCAAAGCAGCCAGGAAATCCTCAATCAAATCGTCAACATCCTCCAACCCCACCGACAACCGCACGGTTCCCGGAGTGATGCCAACCCGCAAGCCCTCTTCATCGGTCAAGCGTTGGTGTGTGCTGGTGGCCGGATGCGTGATCAGGCTCTTCGAGTCGCCCAAATTGTTGGAGATGGTCACCACTTCCAGAGCATTCATCAGGCGGAAGGCTTCGGCCTTGCCACCGGCCAAATCGATCGACAACAACGTCCCGCTCCCGGACATTTGCCGTTGAGCCAAATCATACTGGGGATGGCTCGGCAAACCGGGATACAGCACCCGAGCAATCTTAGCCTGCTCTTCCAGGACTTGGGCCAAGCGCCCGGCACTGGCCGTTTGGGCGCGAACCCGCAGCTCCATGGTCTCCAATCCCTTCAACAGCACCCAGGCGTTGAACGGACTCAAGGCCGGCCCGGTGTGGCGCAAAAAGGGGTGGACAATTTCGGCAAAGGCATTGTCGCACAAGACAATCCCGCCCAAGCACCGCCCCTGACCATCAATATGCTTGGTGGCCGAATACACCACGACATCGGCTCCAAGCTCCAAGGGCCGTTGCAGGACCGGCGTCGCAAACACATTATCCACCACCACCAGGGCGCCGGCGGTATGGGCTAAATCACACACCGCCGGAAGATCGATGATCTCCAGGGTTGGATTGGAGGGGGTCTCCAAGAAGACCATGGCGGTGGGCCGGGACAACGCCTCCCGCCACTGGTCCAGATCCGTGCCATCGACGATAACGGTTTCAATCCCGAATTTCGGCGCCAGATCCTTGGCAATGTAGAGGCACGAACCAAACAGCGCCCGTGACACCACCAACCGATCCCCGGCCTTAAGCCGGCTCATCAAGGCAGCGAACACCGCCGCCATGCCGCTGGCGGTGGCAAAAGCCATCTCCGCCCCCTCATAGAGGGCCATCCGCTGCTCGAACATGGCAACGGTCGGATTGCGAAAGCGCGAATAGACGTAACGGGTTCCATCATTGGTGAACGCGTCTTCAGCCTCTTCGGCACTGCGGTAGACGTAGCCCGAGGTCTGAAAAATCGCCTCGCTGGTTTCATTGAACCCCGTGCGCAACGCACCGCCGTGAACCAAACGCGACTGGGGACGCAACGAACGCTGCCGAGACCGTGAAAATTGGGCGTCGACCTTAGTAAAGTTCTTGGTGGGCATCGGTGCCGCAGTCCTTTCTCCTGAGCGTCCGCTTCCCGGCGGACTCATTCCACGTCGTGATCCGCAGAATGATCGCTCAAATCACCATAAGGACTCGTTTTTAGCGGCCCCGCTCCCAGAGCGTCAAGCCCCTTCCCCGACACCCTGCCCCGCAGACGAAGGCCGGTCAATCAGCGCATTGACCGCAGACAGCATGCCTTCACCCAGCATCGGCTTTTCGATCACGGCGTCGGCGCCAGCCTCGGTAGCCCGACGAGCCGGGTCTCGAGACGTAGCACCGCCCAAAGCCCCCCCGGTCACGGCCAACACCGGAGTCTGCGGAGAGCGACGCTTGGCCTCGGCAATCACCTGAAAACCATCGATGCCCGGCATCCACAAGTCGGTGATGACCAGATCGAACACCCCCACCCCCAGCTTGGCGATGGCTTCGTCACCGTCCGCCGCCTCGCTCACACCATGCCCCGCTGCCTTTAGCAGCAGCCGGTAAGCCATGCGCACTGCCGCATTGTCTTCGACCACCAGAATTTCGGCCATCTGTCACACTCTCCCTGGTGGTTTCCTGGCTGCCCTCGGCCCGAGCGCCTCGCGGACAAGATCGCGTGCCCGAGCCCACCGACAAGCCCACCCCGGAGAAATATGCGCCTATGCATGAATTTTGTCGAGCCAGCGACGCGGCCCCCCAGGCCAGTCCGGCTTCGCGCGCACGCGGCTGCGGCTACAACCCAAGGACCGGCGATGCGTCACCATTAGGGCTCGCCGACATCATTCACCGCCACTTTCCCTGTGCCGTTCCAACCATTGCTCCAAGGTGGGAGGAACGACCATGGGCGGCACGATAACGCGTGGATGCGTGCGGCGCTCCCAACCGCCGTCTCCGGGTGCTTTCGACCAGATCCGCAGCGCGACCCGTCGCTGGGCCTCTTTCCGCTGCTGCTCCAGCACCGCCATGATACGGTGCTCACTCACGTCCAGCCCCTGAGCCCGAAAGTCCGCCTGAAGCTTCTGAACGATGTCAAACGCGCCCGGCTTGACAAAATCCATCACCAAGGCATGAGCGTAGGTCTCGGCCTGATCACCTTGCACCCCCAGTAAGTCGGCGGCCCAAAACCCAACCGCCCGCGCCATCATGCAATTGGCCAGAAACAGATCTTCGGAATTGGAATGATCATCGTTTCTTAACCAAGCTCCTTGATCCAGGGCTGCCATCATCGCCCCCATCGGTTACAAAAAGATACCCTTTCTAGGTGGGAGAGTGACAACAAGAACACAAGAGCCTAAATGGATATTTCCGTTGCGATGCCATTGAGGCTTGATCTCGACACATTAATTTTACTTAAATGCGATATAGCGCAACAGTCGACATTGATCCTCCAGACCGCTGTCGAATTTCCTGGGGCCATGGTGAGAGAACGGATGTTTCGCAGAGTGTTTTGGCGTGAGCCGTGGTCGCAGGTGCTGGCCGATAACCGAGGGCATGATCCTACGGTCCCGATGCGGCCTCCCATGACCGAAGCGCTTTTGGCAGGCGTGCCTTTGGCCACCGTCCTGGCCAATCCCGACCACTGTCGGCGGATTGCCGCCGGTTTGACACCGATTGACCTAACAGTCCCCACTGTCGGTCGGGCTGCCGCCGTCCTTGCCCGCCCCGACACCCGCCGGCCAGCCCCGCTGGTGGTGCTGATTCATGAGTGGTGGGGACTGACCGACCAGATCAAAGGGATGGCCGCCCACATGGCCAGCCTCGGGTATCTGACTCTGGCCGTAGATTTGATGAACGGTCAAGTGGCCACTACCCAAGATGAAGCTGTGGCCCTGTCAGGCAAGGTTCGTGGTGCCGTCGCTCGGGATATTTTAGTCGGCTGGATCGAGTGGGGGCGAACCTGCGAAGGAGGTGATGGTCGTGTGGGCGTCCTGGGCTGGTGCTTTGGCGGCGGCCTCGCCTTGATGGCCTCCTTGGCCACCCCGGTCGAAGCCACGGTCATCTATTCCGGTTTAACCATGGGCCGAGCCGATGATCTGACCGCTCTCAAGGGGCCCGTGCTGGGGCATTTCGGCTTACACGACAGATTTGTTCCCACCAGCATGATCACGCGCTTTGCCACGGAGATGCACACGGCCAACCGAGACTTCCGGCACCATCTCTACGATGCCGGCCATGGTTTCGCCAACCCAACCAGCGATCGCCACCACCACGCCGAAACCAAACGAGCCTGGCGTCGGACTCTGGCGTTCCTCGCCGAAACGCTGCCCCAGCGGCCCTCCAACGGCAACAAGACCGACATCCGTCACGAAGACGCCACGAAGAAGCGAATTGTTCCCGACGCTGGCCTTGGTTATGATCCGGCTGGCAATGATGGGGCAGGCTTCGCCAGCCCGTCTGATTGTTCGACTCCGCAAACCGTAAAGCCCGGACCTTGAGTTGTGCGAGGTCCAGACTTACGCCGCCTTTCAGGCCCGATATTGTTTCCCTCGCCATGGCGATGGACTCAAGCGGGGCTTGATCTCGAAACGCCGAGCCCCGACGTTCGGAACGGGCGGTGACGCTGCAACAGTGACGAGGAAAACGCCATGCCGCATACAGTCTGGATCGCCAACGGCAAGGGAGGAGTCGGGAAATCCGTTCTGATGATGGCGCTGGCCGCGATCTATGAAGCCTCGGGACGACCGTTGCGCCTGATCGATGCTGACGACAAGGCCAAATTGGCGGAGTTTATCGGGCCTGATCAGGTTTTATCGCTCAAATTGGGCGCCTCCATCGACGAAATCCGCGCCAATCCGTCTCTGGCCTACAGCTATTGGGATCAGTTGGCCGAAGAGATCATCGAACGAGACACTGGCGTTGACGTGGGCGCCAATATGGATCGCCTGATTCTATCGTGGGCGGAAAAATCCAACCTCAGCGCCCTGTTTGACGACTCGGGCGTCACCATGGACGTCTATGTCCCCATCACCGCCGAGCCGTTGGCCGTGGCCTCCGGGCTTGATGTATTAGAGACCGTCGAACGGATTTTCCCCAGCAGCCGGCGCATCCTGGTTCTCAACAAAAAGGCCGGAGCCTTTGACGCCTACGGCGGCACCCCGGAATTCCGGCGGATCGAAGCCATGCGCAACCGGGGCCTGTATATCGTCGAAATGAGCGGCTGCGTCAGTGAAGCCTGGACCGATTTCGAGCGGCTGAAACTGCCTCCTGCCAAAGTCATTACCCTGGACGCGAAAACCGTGGCCTCGCTCACCGGCCTCGGCATTCTGGCTGCCCGACGCGCCGCCGGCGATTATGCCGCCTGGCTGAAACAACTGACCCTAGCCCTAGCCCCCCTGACCCAGACCTCCGGCGCGCCCCCCTCTGACACTGGGTCAAACGCCTAATGTCCTGGATCGATACCCTCGATCGTCTGATCACCGACAGTTGGATGGCTAGCCGCGATGAAAGCGCGGCCATGCTGGATAGTCTGTTGGCATTGTCCCTGGCCGAACGCTGGGGGCTGTTCCAGAGTCGCGATCCTCGCCTGATGTTTCTGGCGGATGCCGATTACCTGACGCTGTTCCACAGCTTGAACGCCCACAGCCTCATGGCCGCCGCCGCCGATCGCGACCATGGCGCCCCGGTTACCGAGGAAGCGACCACCGCCCTTCCCTTCGAAGTCCAGCCCTTTGAAGCTCCGCCGTCGGAGGCCACGCACGGCACTCTCATGGAACCCGATCCGCGCTTCCCGCTCCAGACCGACCACGGCCACAACGGGCATGACCAGGAACACGAGCCCGGTCACGAGCATGATGATCTCAATCATAATCCCAACCACGATCACGACCATGGTGACACCCAGGAATACGAGTACGGGCATGGACATGAGCATGACGACCAGGACGATCCGAACGGTCATTCCCTTGCGATGCCGCCGGTTGTCCGGTCCCGATGGCGCGCACACAGGGGCATCCGGTGGCTGACCCTGGCCATCGTCGCAGCAACCGCCCTGATGCTGTTAGGAGCCACGGTGGCGACCGTCGTTTTGCTCACCACCCGTCCCTCACCCGACAAGTCCGGCACGCCATTGGTCATCGCCAGCCCGAACCAGCTCCTGGAAACGGCCCCTTTGGCCAGCCGGCTTGAAGGGCTTGAGCAGAACCAAGCGCACATCACCCAACATCTGGCGGAACTCGACACCCAGCTTGGCGGCCTGAGCGGTACGGTGGAGAGGCAGTACGAAACCACCCTGCGGGCGGTCAAATGGACGGCAACCCTGGAACACCTGCAAAGGGCGGTTGATCACGGCTTCCCGTTTGCGGTTGAACTGGATCAGGTCGCGGCGATGGCCAACCGTGACCCCAACCTGACAACGCCCCTCACCCGACTGGCTGGATATGCCGCCGCCGGAGTGCCTGCCCTCGCCACCTTGCGCGACCGTTACGAGCAAATGGTGCCGCACCTCAGTGAGAGCGAGGGCGACCCTGGCGCCGCCACCCAACTGATTCGGTGGTTTGGCTCGGGGTTTGGTTTGGTTGAAAACGCCGAAACCCGCCATTTTCATGGTGTCCTGGCTGGCATCGGGGCCAGTCTGCGGCTGGGGGATCTGCCGGCAGCGGTCCATCAACTCCAAGATCTTCGCCCCTACCCCACCGAAACCGTCGACCACTGGCTGGCAGCGGCTAGGATTCGCCTGGAGGCCGATGCCGCCCTGGACAAGGTCCGGCAATTGGCGCTATCGACTCCCATCGCCGCCCCGGAACAATAGGGATCGGCCATGCCGCGACTGAATGCCGCCCCACCGCCCCCTAAGTCCCGTCCAATCACTGCCGGCGCTGTCACTCTGGACAGTTTGACCGCCGCCACCCATCCAAACGCCGTGGTCACGGGCGTTTTGCTGGCGGTGGTCGCGGCACTGGTGGCTGTGGGGTTGGCCGGCTTGATCGGCCCGGTGCTATCCCTGGACCTGTTCGCCCCGGATTTAAGCCTCGGTGAATGGACCCGCTCTCTGGCTCAACTTGCAACATCGGTTATGGCTTTGATCGCCGCCGGTCTGGGGCTCGCCAAGCACCCCCGCTTCCCCCCCCTGTTCCTGGCGGTCGCGGCAAGCTTGACCGTCCTGGCGTCCTCTACCCTTTCGATTCGAATTCTGAACGGCACCCTGTCCACCGACTTGCCTTTATTCACGATCCTCAGCCTTCCGGTGATTTTGGCGGTGCCCTACGTCGTCGCCTCCAAAAAGTGCCGGCTGATTTTTGCCCGCCGCTTTGATGTCAACGACCTGAGGAGTGTTACGGGCGAAGAGGCATGGCCCCGACCTTCATTGGGCTCGGTGGTGCCCGGCTCGCCCCTGCCTACGGCGCCCAAGGCCTCCCCCCCAGCCCTGACGCCGCCGCGCCGCCCCCGGCTTCAACGCGCGAGCCCTTCCACCGAGGCCGCCCCCCGGAGACCCCCGCCGCCCCCGCCCCCCGCCCCGAACCCCGCCCTTCGGGCGGCGCTGTTCGGTGCCCCTCCGGCCTCCCCCCCGCCCCCTGAGCCGACCGAAACCGATGGCCACTCCCAAACCACCCCCGGCAAGCGGGTGGGACTGGAAGCCTTAATCAATCTTCGACCGCCGGGCACCTGAACCCACGGATCGTCAGCAACTCGTTAGCAACGGACTCGCGCTATGGCCAATCGGCCCCGTATCGTCACCGTCTCCAGCCAAAAGGGCGGCGTCGGCAAGACCACAACCGCCGTCAATGTGGCGACGGCTTTGGCGGCGGCGGGTCGGCCCGTGCTGTTGATCGACTGCGACCCTCAAGGCACGGCCAGTGCCGCCTTGGGCGTCGGAGGGATGAATGCCGATAAGAGCGGAACCTATCGTCTGCTTCTGGATGGCGCGGAGGGCATGAACAGCGGGGATCGCGATGAAGATGGCGATCATAGCAACAAGGCTTGGCGGCCTAGCCTCATCCCCAATCTGATGGTCGCCCCGGCCAGCCTGAGCCTGGCAGGGCTGGAAAACGAGCTGGCCGCCCAGCCCCACAGCGACCTGCTGCTGTTCAAACGGCTGCGGACCCTGCCGATCCCCGCCGATTATGTGATCATCGACTGTCCGTCGTCTTTAAATCTGCTGACCATCAATGCCTTGATGGCGGCTGATCGGGTTCTGGTTCCACTCCCCTACGACCTTCACGCCGTCCAAAGCCTACACCAACTGGATCACAGCCTCACCACGCTGGCCGTCAACGCCCGCCGCACCAAACCGCCCCTTGACATTCTACTGACCCGACGCCGCAGCGAAGGTGACACCCATGGCAGCCGAACTCTGGCGGCAACGGTGCGTCGAGATTTTGGCGAGCGGGTTTTTACCACGGAAATTCCCCTGTGCCACGATGTGGCCGCCGCTGCCGCCCTCGGCAAGCCGGTGCTGCTGCATCGCCCGCGTTCCGAAGCCGCCAGCGCGATTATTGCCTTGGCCGTGGAACTGGTTCAGCGTTTCCAGGATCAGGACGCCCGAGCCGCCGGTCGAAGCAAGAACCGTCCGCCTGATACCACCGGACCCGAAGCGGGAACTGCCGTCTGGGATCCAGTGGCGTCCCAAATGGCCATCGCCGCCCGCTTGTTGGGTTGGGTCACAGACCCGGCCTCGCCCTTCTACGACGCCGAGGCCACAGCCGAACACCAAGCAGCCCTTCGCGCCAGCACGCTGGCGGTAACCGCTGAACGCTCGTTTGGTCTGCGACGTCCCGTCTGGATCGCCACCGCGCTAGTGCTGGCGGCCTTGATGCTCGGGCCGATCCTGTTTTTCACCCTGGCCCGCATGGCACCGATGGATTGGCGGCTCAAAGCCATCACCCGCATCATCGGAGCCCATTCGCCCTGGGACGCCGGAACCATCATTTTGGGTCAAGCGGACCCGCGCGCCCAAAAGCTGCTGTTGCTGGCCGCGACCCTGGTGGCCAATCCCAGTCCAGAGCTGGCCGACTGCCTCGACCACACCGATTTCACCCACGGTCCGGTGCTACCCGAACGGATGCCGTGCTTGGTTGGATTGACCGTCACACCGGGGCTATCGCCGGGAAAGTAGACCATCAAGCCCTAACCATGACACAGTGCCGATCCTCGGGGACACAGTGCCGATCCTCGGGCCGCGACGGCGGCCCTGCGCGCCCATGTGATACCGGCGAGCTATAACGATGACACACTGCCGGTATCGGGCCGCGACGGCGGCCCCGCGCGCCCATGCGCGCGAAGCCAAGGGCGCGGATGCGCCCGCCCGGCGTCTGAGGGCAGCCTTGATGAATCACCATCAAGGCCCGATGGTATAAGACACCCGCTTTTTAAATCCCCAAGCCATCATCAACCGCTTCCAGACTATACTTGTCTATCAAATAAAATGTCAGGATATCATCAAAATATTTAATATGATGGTCATGAACCCGAATCAAGAGTTTAGCGATATTGGCATTATCGATGACGGTACTGTCGATTGATGACAAAATCAGCTTTACCTGATCGCGAAAGCTCTCATGGGATTCAAGATGCGTGAAGGCCAAAGGAAAATTGGTGTCCATCATGATCCGTCGTTCGCGCTCCTGATGCTCATCCAGTCGCGCCAGTAACGTGACTTTCTGCAGCTCGATCTCTTCTCGAGAGATTTCCTGATTGATGGCCTCCTGTAACGTATCGATCATGGTCCTCAAAACTCGATGCTCTTGATCGATCAGGATGCGGTTGTAGGCGGCGGCTTTCTGAGACATCAAAACACCCGGCTCATAAATCAACACCAAAATTACGTTCTTAAAATTAATACTATCTTACCGACTTGTGAAAGTCGACGGTCGATAGGCCACTAATATCATTGGGCCTTGATGGGTATTAGCGAAACACAACCGCCGCTTTTGCCAACTCTTCGTAAGTTGGACGCAATAAGGTTGCCATCAATCTGGCCTTGTGACCGTCTTCCGCATCCAAGCACCCCTGGATATCGATGGCTAAACGCCCCAAACGCACCGCCCCGATGGACGCCGCCGCCACGATCAAGGCATGAACAGTCCGAGCCTCAACCGAGCGATCATTCCGGTCAAAAGCGTGATGAATATCATCGAGTAAAGCGGGAACCCCATCGACCACCGACACTAAAAAAGCGCAGGCATCGGGATCGAAAGAGCCGAAAGACTCCTTGAACTGTTCCAAGTCCAAAGTTTCGGGATCAATTTCGATCTCTTCCGGCTCGGCGGCGGCTTCGGGAGGCTGCCGTAGCGCCAAAGCTTGGGGTAATAGGCTCTCCAGAACCCGCTCTAACGCTTCACGCTCAATCGGCTTATTCAGCACGCCATCCATGCCAGCATCCCGACACCGAGCCTCGGCTTCAGCCCAAGCCTCCGGGAGTAAGGCAACGATCGGCAATCGAACTCTTCCCCCGGCTTCGGCAGCGCGAATCGCAGCGGCTAGGCCAAAACCGTCCAGGCTCGGCATCTCGCCTCCGGTCAACAGCAAGCCATATCCCGACCGCTCCAATTGCGCCAACGCCTCAACACCATCCCCCACCACCCGGCAGGCACAGCCAAGACGCGTTAATAAGAAGCGAATATACAATTGATCGCTGGGATCTCCCTCGGCCACCAGCACCATGGCATCCGCCTTCCGGGCCGCCTCGTCCGTGGGGGGACACCACACGGCTTCTGCCGGAAGGTCTTCCTCGCTCGCTTGGTCGTGGTCGTGGTCGTGGTTCTCATTCTCGGCCTTCCCTTCCTGCTCCTCCTGAAGGCCAATCCCACTACCGTCTGCTTCGGCTTCCAGCCCAACAACCTCCTGCGCATGATCGGCGGGGGGCTCGACTGGCATCATCTCCGGCACCACAGGGGAGACCAGAGAGGGAGAGGGCTCCAGCGGCAGGGGAAACATCGGCTCAGGCTCCAGCTCGTAAGCATGAGCGTCAGCCGGTTCTCTCTCTCCCACCTCAACCACGGGTTCAGGGGCTAATCGGTGAGGATATTCATCCTGAACGCTCTCGGCGACCACCCGCGAATCAGCCTCCTCTTTTGCCCATGAGCGCGGAACATCCGGCTCGGTTGCGGCTCCAATCCCGCTTCGAGCCTCACCCCGAGGCGCCCCACCCCACGCTTCGGCCCGTTCCAGGACCAGCGCCTCGACCCGCCAAGCATGATCCGGCAGCCGGATCAGGGCTCGTGCCAGAGCCTCCATCGGGTCCAGCAGGGAGCGATCTCGCATGGTCAGCGCCGCATCGATGTCCAGCACCGGAGCAATCACGCGCCGACGCACGAATAGCGCGACGCCGATCACGACAAAGGCCACAAGAAACAAAACAATCAGAAGAATCGTTTCCCGAATCTGAATCGAGTCCCGAGCCGCAGCATAACGGTTGGTGCCGGCTAATTCCTGTCGCTCTTCCAACTGCTCGATCAACGAAAGCAGCGGATTCAGGGCGTGATACATCAAATCCGTGCTGTAGGTCGCCAAACCGGCAGCGTCCCGATCCGCCAGAATATCCGCCAACTCATCCAACGCCGCGTCAGCGTCGGCCATCCGGGCCTCAACTTCGGGGATCAGGGGTTGGCCGGCGGCTCCACCGACCTGAAAAACATAGTCAGCCCAAGCCGGTTTCAACCCTGCACGCAGGCGAAGCACGGCGGCTTCGCCTTCCGGCCAGGACAAATCACCGGCCCGAACCTGCCCCGCCACCAGGATTCCGGCCTTGATGTAGCCGTCGGACAGCGCCCCCAGATTCACCGCCGGCAGCAAAGCCCGGCTGTAGAGGCTACTGACCAGCGCCTTATCGGCGTTCATGGCCAGGACACTGCCCAACACCAGAACCAAAACCGGCACACAAACTAACACCAAAACACCAAGAAACCGCCAACGAAGGCTGATCGGAATGGTCATCGGCCTACCCTATCTTGGGAAAAGCTGCCGTCACCGCAGGGGCAAAGCGAACAACAAGCCGCCGCGAATCCACACGTCATTCAGTCCGCGATCCAGCTTGAGCGGACTGGCCCGCCCCAAATTCGCCTCGAAACTGTCGCCGTAATTGCCAACCCCAGCCAGGATCCGATAGGCCCAGCGATCGTCCAACCCCAGGAACGGTCCCAAACCGGGCGTCGTCCCCAACAGCAAACGAATACGGGGATTGTCGCTAGCCCGCAGAGGCTCGACATTGGTTCGGGACACCCCTAGCTCCTCGGCCTCGATCATTGCCATCAGAGTCCAACGCGCGATTTCCAGCCAGCCGTCATCGCCTTTGCGCACGAATGGGCCGAACGGTTCTTTGGAAATCCGCTGCCGCAACACGACATATTGGTCGGGGTTGGGCAAAGCCGCCTGCCGGATCGACAGCAAAGCCGAGGCATCGGCGCTGATGGCATCGCAGCCCCCATCCAGAAACGTCCGAACCAGCTCTTTTTCCTTCCCAGCGCGCGGGATCGGGATATAGAGAATCCGCCGCGTCGCAAGAGCCTCTTTCAGGGTCTCTTCGGCGCCGGTCCCGGTCTGAAAGCAGATTGACCGCCCCGACAACCCGCGCAGGGTGCGAATCCCAGAATTTTGCCGCACCAAGAAGCCCTGGCCATCGAAGAACGTCACCCCAACCGGATCCACCCCCATCTCATTCACGCGCCGCAAGGTGATCGTCACATTGCGGTTGAGAATATCAATCTCTCCATGAGCCAACGCCCCCAACCCCGGCTGCACACCGAAGGGCAGAAACGTGACTTTGCTCGCATCTCCTAACACTGCCGCTGCCACGGCCCGGCAATAGTCAACGTTAAAGCCAACCCAGTTTCCGCTCGCGTCTTTTTCCGAAAAACCAATCAGCCCCGCCGCGACCCCGCAGCGCACCTGTCCGTGAGCCCGCACCGCCTGAAGAGTCGCCCCCGCCGGCCCGGACGGAGAGGCCGCCCATGCGTTAGCCCCGGCTCCCATCCCGACTCCGCCCACGATCACAAGACCACCAATGATGATCGCGCTGATTCTAGCCAAAAGACGTTTCAGACCATCGGGCCTTGATGGTGACTCATCAAGGCTGCCCTCAGACGCCGGGCGGGCGCATCCGCGCCCTTGGCTTCGCGTCCACGAGGACGCGGGGCCGCCGTCGCGGCCCGATACCGGCGCTGTATTATCGTCATGGTTCGCCATATCAAGACGGCCCTCAGACGCCGGGCGGGCGCGTCCGCGCCCTTGGCTTCGCGTCCACGAGGACGCGGGGCCGCCGTCGCGGCCCGATACCGACGCTGTATTATCGTCATGGTTCGCCATATCAAGACGGCCCTCAGACGCCGGGCGGGCGCGTCCGCGCCCTTGGCTTCGCGTCCACGAGGACGCGGGGCCGCCGTCGCGGCCCGATACCGGCGCTGTATTATCGTCATGGTCCGCCGGTATCATAGTGGCGCGTTCTCCGTGTTGAGCGTTAACGGGTAGCCTTCGCCAAACGTCACAGATGCCCCGAATCGGCATCTTTACGTAGTTTCTTTCGATAAAGACCCGCGCCCCGACGATGACATCAGAACAACCATAGCAACCACGGCTCGACACCAAAGGGAGCCCATCGCGATACAGCGCACGCCCCCTAACCCTATCGCGTAAGCCCCGCATCATAGCCTGGACAAGGCCGTTCGCCAATATAACCCTCAAGGCCGATCACGAAGGCCGGAGATGGACCGCACCAACGGGCTTTTCGTTTGCATGCGGCGTTGGCGTCGGCTACTTACCCCACGGTCGATCGTGACCGCAGCCCGTCGTCGCGGGCGCGGGTTTCGGCTGTGCGGGGAGGTCTGTCATGAGCGTACCGCTGCATCAAACGCGGCATCGCGCGTTGTTGCCTGTGGGCTTGCCTGATGTCCTGCCGCCCGATGCTGGCCACGAGGCGGCGTTGATGGAGCGGCTAATGGCCAGCTTCGCCAGCCACGGCTATCAACGGGTCAAACCACCTCTGCTAGAGTTTACGGACAGCCTGTTGGCCGGAATTGGCGCCGACACCACCCTCTCGCATCAAACCTTCCGGGTGCTGGATCCACAATCCGGCATGATGATGGGCATTCGACCTGACTTCACGCCCCAGGTGGCGCGAATCGCCGGCTCCCGCCTATCACAAGCACCCCGCCCGCTGCGTCTGGCCTATTGCGGCCAGGTTCTTCGGGTTGCATCCTCTCAGATCCAGCCCGAGCGTCAAATCGATCAGGTCGGCGTGGAGTTGATCGGCGCCAGCCAACCCGAAGCCGACGCTGAAATCATCCTGCTGGCCGCAAACAGTCTGGCCGGCCTGGGAATCATCTCTCTGTCAGTTGACCTGTGCATGCCAACTTTGGTGCCGACCCTGTGCCAAGCCTGGGGGCTGGACCCGGACACCACCGAGCGGTTACGCCAAGCCCTGGACCGTAAAGATGCCGCCGGGGTCGCGGCGGTTGGCGGCGAGCCGGCCTTGGTGCTGGGGCGGTTGATGGCCGCTGCCGGACTGGCCGATGGCGCGCTGGAAACCCTGGAAGCCATGCCCCTTCCCGCCGCTGCCGAGCCCGACCGGCAGCATTTGGCCCAGGTGGTGCGGCTGGTCCGCCATGCCGCGCCGCACCTGATGGTGACTCTGGATTTGGTCGAATATCGCGGATTCGAATATCAAGACGGTGTAAGCTTTACCCTGTTCAGCCGGGGGCGCGGCGGCGAATCGGGAAGCGGACTCGAGTTGGGAAATGGCGGACGGTACCGAGCCGGCGCCACCCAGGATATCCGGGGCGAAAAGGACATCCCAGGCGAACCCGCCACCGGGTTTACGCTATACGCCAATGCGGTGGTCAAAACCGCACCGCCACCGGAGGCGCGCTCCCAGGTCTATTTGCCCCATGGGACTGATCCTCAAAAAGGTGAACAGCTTCGCGCCGACGGGTGGGTGACACTCGCTGGCCTCGCTCTGCTCGCCGAGGCCGAGGCCAAAGCCGAAGCAATTCGGTTGGGCTGCGGTTTTATTGTGACGTCCAGAGACGCACGCCCGGTTAAGCTCGCCGATGATGGGTCTGCGAAGACCAGCACACCATAAAAAAGACACGCTGTAATCATGATCCATTGGGGTGCGCGGATCGCCCGTTGAGGCGTCGCGCGCTTAGACACGCAAGGCCGTGCGGCGGATAACCGACCGGCGCGGCGGAATGAAGGGACGGAGACGAGAACTATGGCCAATGTGGCGGTGATCGGCGCCCAGTGGGGCGACGAAGGCAAAGGGAAAATCGTTGACTGGCTCTCGAGTCGAGCCGATGTCGTGGTGCGATTCCAAGGGGGCCATAATGCTGGCCACACCCTGGTCATCGACGGCACCGAATACCGTCTGAGCCTGCTGCCTTCGGGCGTCGTCCGTCCGGGCAAGCTGTCGGTGATCGGCAACGGCGTGGTGGTTGATCCGTGGGCGCTGCTCCGCGAAATCGAAGGTATCGCGAGCAAAGGCGTCACGGTCACGCCCGCAGGGCTGCTGGTCGCAGAAAACGCTTCGCTGATTCTGCCGATCCACAGCGCCTTGGACCGGATTCGCGAGGAAGCTCGTGGACTCCGCAAGATCGGCACCACGGGCCGAGGCATCGGGCCGGCTTACGAAGACAAGGTGGGCCGTCGCTCGATCCGGCTGTGCGACTTGGCAGATCCCGACAGCCTGGGAGATAAGGTCGCTGATCTGCTGTTCCATCACAACGCCCTGCTGCGCGGTATGGGGGCTCCCGAAGCGTCCCACGCCGATTTGATGGCCGCCCTGCACGAGATCGCCCCGAAGATTCTACCCTTCGCCGGGGTGGCGTGGCTGCGCCTCGACGAATGGCGCCGAGCCGGCAAGCGCATTCTGTTCGAAGGCGCCCAGGGCGCCATGCTGGACATCGATCACGGCACCTATCCCTTCGTGACGTCGTCCAACACAGTCGCCAGCCAAGCCGCCACCGGCAGCGGAATCGGCCCCGATGCCGTGGGGCGGGTGCTGGGGATCAGCAAGGCCTACTGCACGCGGGTGGGCGGCGGGCCGTTCCCAAGCGAGCAGAACAACGACATCGGCAAGCTGATCGGCGAGCGTGGCCGCGAATTCGGGACCGTCACGGGTCGCCCTCGGCGCTGCGGCTGGTTTGATGCGGTTCTGGTCCGTCAGGCGATCAAAGTCAGTGGGATTAACGGCATCGCCTTGACCAAACTCGACGTGATGGACGGGTTTAAAGAGATCAAGGTGTGTACCGGCTACCGCTACCAAGGCCAGGAACTGTCTTACCTGCCCTCCAGCCCCAGCGCCCAAGCCGCCGTCGAGCCGATTTATGAAACCTTTGAGGGCTGGGGCGAAAGCACCCGAGGCGCCCGTTCGTGGGGCCAACTGCCCGCCACCGCCATCAAATATATCCGCCGGATCGAAGAACTGATCGGCGCCCCTGTGACCTTGCTATCCACCAGTCCCGAGCGCGACGACACCATTTTGATGCAAGATCCCTTCGCCGATTGAGTCAAGCCCGCCGGTCTTTCAAGGGGGACAACACCCCCCCTTGAATCCGACCAGGACCACGGTGATCCTAGCCGAGGGGCGGTTGGTGTTGATCTCGGTGTCAAGGCGCTGGCGACCTTGAGCGACGGCAGCGTCATCGAAGGCCCGAAGGCGCTGCGCAAGAACCTGAAGAAACTTCGTCGGGCTTCTCGCGCCCTGTCCCGC
>Ga0302270_10000156_pt1 | contig 72589 bp, 74 predicted proteins | sample III_Bog_E2_3_FD_198773 | JGI IMG/M metagenome (GOLD analysis project Ga0302270, IMG submission 198773) | Peat permafrost microbial communities from Stordalen Mire near Abisko, Sweden - III_Bog_E2_3 | ecosystem: Environmental > Terrestrial > Soil > Wetlands > Peat | place: Sweden: Abisko... | reverse complement strand
CACGGCTGTCCGGTTAAAAGTCGAACAGAATCAGTTGATTGGAAGTACCCTGTAACTCTTCTTGGGAGTTGAATCTCTGAAGTACCTGTAGAATGGGGGTTTTCTCGAAAAGGGTAAGACTAAAAATCTGTAGAAGTTGGTGGAGGCTGGCCTCCAGGCCGAGGCGTTTTCGCACGATGGCCACCAAGATATAGACCGAAACAGCGATCCATATCTGCGTTTTGACCGCGTTTTCGCTCGTGCCGTAGAAGGCTTTGATGCGCAGATGCTGTTTGATCCAGCGAAAGAATAGCTCCACAGCCCATCTTTTCTTGTAGATTTCAGCAATGGCCAGCGCTGGCAGCGTGAAATTGTTGGTCAAGAATTTCAGGCGCTTGCCGGTCTCTGGATCACAATAGGTGACGCGCCGGAGCGGGTCTGGATACGCCGTCGCCGACGCATGGGAAGTCAGAATCACTGTATGATCGCTGCGCAGACCGGTGGACTTATCGACCGGGTGCGAGTAGCGCCGCTGAAGTAATACGTTCGTCTTGGTGCGCACCACAAAGAAAGCCGACGAGAGTGTGAAGCGATAGAGCCGCTCGAAATCGATATAGCCGCGATCCATCGCATAAAACGCGCCGGCCTCAAGGATGATTTCGTCCAGCACGTTCACGTCATGCACCTTGCCGTCGGTGATGTGGATGAAGGTAGGGATCGATCCATGCAGATCGAGCAGTGTGTGCATTTTGACAGCGCCCTTATGCTTGCGGAACTTGGCCCAGGGAAACAGCGCCAGACAAAGATCGATGGTGGTCGAATCCAGCGCGTACAGGTCGCGCACATCTGGGATACCGGTCGCGTCGTTGGCATAGAGCTTGACCGCCGTGTGGATCAGAACCTGCGCAAAGTCGGCAAAGATGCGCCAGGCGCGGTTTTCGTTGGCATCGGCCAGCGTGGAACGCGCCACCGATGAGCCGAAACCCATGTGATACAGTTTGGGGCCAATCGCGCCCAGGCAGGCCTCGATATCGCGCAGGCTCTCGCGGTAGGCCAGTTGAGCAAAAGCCATGGCGAGAAACTGCTCCCAGCAGGAGAGCGTCTTGGTGTAACGGTCGCCGCCATAACGGGCAACGCAGCGACGGAAATCGCGGTCGGGGAGAAAGCTTATCAACTGAGAGAAGACGGTCTTGCCTTCGTTCATTCCTCCATATTGAAATGCCGCGCGGCTGGCGGCACGCATTTCAAATCGCGGCAAGCAAAAAACGCCTACAACGTGCTTGTTTTATATGGGTTGCGGAAGAAGGAGATCACTTTTACCGGACAGCCGTGGAAACAGGAAAACACCACATATTTGGATACTTTACAAACAGTTGCAAACCCGTTCGCGATTACGAAGATGCAAACATGAATGCCAGTCTCAGGGCGCCTCTGATCAAGTACCAATTCTGGAAAGACCTTCCTTCGGTGGCTCAAGCCTGAGGCTATTAGTCAATGACTAAGGGCACCCTTCGACTCCGCTCAGGGCGGGCTAAAAGTCGTGCCCTCTCAAAACATCGACTTAATCAGAGGTTCCTTAAGCGACCATTCAGAGTGAGATCGATGTCCACTTCCTTGGCAACCTTGAGGATGAAGATGCTGGGATCTTTCAAGCCCCACTTCACATAGGGAACCGTGAAATGAGTCTTGGCTGTCAGCTTGTCTCCATCGATATGAATTTGCATGGGGACGGTCAAATCGTGCGGAGTTCCGTGCAGAGTAAATACTCCAGTCACCTGAATGGTTGAATCGCCCGAGGGGGCGATGGTCCCCTGATAGCTCTGCGCGGCAAAAGAGATATCGGCAAAGTGCGCGACATCAAGAACGTCGCTGTTCATCTTGCGGTCACGGCTGGGCTCGCCGCTATTGCCGCTGCCGGCGGCAACAAGAACGGTTCCAGAGATCTTCCGCTCGCTGCTGTCAAAATCGATGGTTCCGCTCTGCAGATGAAAGGTGCCGTGCACGGCATGTGCATTGCCGCCTAGAGAAAAGGCCACATCGCTGTTCTCGGGCGATACGTTGAAGGTTTGATGTTGAGCTAAAACGCTGGATGCAGAGGTCAGAAGCAGCGCAAGAAGCAGGGATGCCATTCTGTTTTTCATCAATCGTCTCCAATAGGGGTTAAGGGCGGTCTATGGGTTGGGTTTCGATTGCGCCGCATTCTGCGACAACCAAAGACTGAGTGATGCGATCTCCCGGTCACCCAGATACTCGTGGCCTGCCATGTCCGTGCCGGGAATTCCAAATTTGATGATGCGTGCTGTCTGGTCCGCGGAGTCCGAATCAAGATCAGCATCCTGAAGATGAAGCACTTCCCGCGGACTGTTCAGAACAGGAGGAAGCCGCAGGAAGGCTGTCTTCCAGTGAAGACGCGCCTGTCCATCTGGCGCGTGGCAGTTCGAACAGTAGTGATCAAAGAGCACCTCTCCTTCAGCCAGATTGGCCTGATCGTGAGAGGACTGCGGCAAACGCCACTGGCGTTGCTGGATGAACTGTTGGCTCCCATCTGTTGGGTGCAGGCTGGTGAGGTAGGCGACCAGATCGTCACCCCGTTTATCGTGAAAGAGAAAAGCGTAAGAGGGCATGATGGAGTTACCGCTGATACCGGCAGGATCGAAGAGATGCGCTTTGAGCCATAGTGGGGAGCGCCGCAGCCCTACCTCGGCAAGATCCGGGCCCTGGCGGCGATTGCCGATCAGTGGCGGACGCTGTTGATGAATCTCGTTCAGGCTCATCACCGGCCCCCACATCTCAACGTCCTGAGTATGCGGGCGCACATACTGCGAATGGCAGTGAATGCAGCCTTCCGAGATATAGACACGTCTGCCGCGTTCCACAGCCGAGAGGCGTGCGTTGGCTGGAGGCGAAAGAAACAGGCGATGGATGGCGAAAGCCAGAAGCAGAACCCCGCAGACCAACAGGCACTCGCGCATATGCTGTTTGATCATCCGCAACAGCGGGGGAAGCAGTATCGCAGCGCCCGCGGCGATCACGAAAGCGACAGGGATATGGCCAAGATTCTTGCCCATGCCAATACCAAGAGCCGATCCGACCCAACCAGCGACAGCGTAAAGCCATCCAGCGACGATGCCGCGATGAGTTGGGGAGGCGAGCAACGATGGATAAGCCACCAATGCAACCGAGTAGAGCGATACTCCAATGGGATAGAAGAGCGATGCGGTCAGTGCACGTTGGGGATCAAGCAACAACAGGCAGGCGGCTGCCAGTACAAGAAAGGCTGCGCATAGGACGAAGCCCACGCCCTTGCGCTTCAGAAGCACAGCGCCCAGCATCGCCCCGCCAAAATGAAGGCTGGCGTTCATCCAAAGATGGGCACTGCCTTGCCATGTTCCAGCCTTCAATGGCTCGGTGTGCTGGATGATGTAGAACGCCGCCGAGTCCAGCCACACCAGCGCAGTGAAGCAAAGCAGCACGTGCGGAAATCTGATTTCGGAGTGTACGACAGAAATCTCTATTGGCTTTCCCGGTGCTGTCTCACCTGTTGTTGCAAAGATTCCCGCCCCACAGAGCACAGCGGCGGTGATGGCTTGAGCTGTCGCAGAGGCGGTGAACAACTGAGGGAGGTTGCATAGGAGATAGCCAACGCCGGTGCCCAGGGCAATCTTCAAGAGCGGGTTGGAATCCCCGATCCAGCGCATAAGGTCGGAGACGAGCGTGACCGTCAGCAGCCCCAGCCCTGCTCCGATCAGAAAGGCGACCAGCAGTGCTTCAGCTTCTCCGAGGCGAAGGCAAGCAAGCAGAGCAGCGATCCCGGCAACCGTTAGTCCCAAACGAAGGCGAAGCACTGACGAGGATAAGAGCTGGACACGGGGAGTTAACAAACTCAAAAGCACTCCGCCAGCGGCCATTGCAGCCATGATGGAGTTCAAATGTTCGCCTGCGATGCCGCACTCCGCCAGCCGGGCAAGGAATGCAAATTGCGCGAAGATCAGGAAATAGACATAGGTGATCGCAATCAGGCAGACGCCGCGAACTCCCGAGTTGCGCATCTTAACGTCCCTCATTGCTCAACCAACCTCTTGCCAGGCCGATGGATTGAAGCACGGTGCAAGCGCCATCGCATACCGCGACAGTCATCCAGCCCCCTTCAAGAGCGCCAGCGAATACGTTTGCGGTAACGAAGACCGCCACGATGCCGCGGGTGATGGCAGTGAGCAGCCATACGGTTTCCAGTCGCTTGGCGCATCCTCCGCAAGCAACCAGACGGCCACCGTAGATGCAGGCCAGTCCAACGGAAAGGACAAACACGCCGATAAAGGAAAGAAACGGCAGCGCCTCCCGCGAAGCATGAAGATGCATCAGGTGTAGCGTCAGTTGCGGCGCAACCACCAGCAGGATGCCGGTTACGGTGTCGGAGAATCCGGTCATCACATGGTAGGCAAGCAGCAGATTTCGTTTCATGCTGACTTCTCCAATAGGACAAGGGCGGACTTTATTTGCCGCCCGCGGTTTAACGCCATGGAATCCGTGAGCCAGTCCAGCGATGCCGCCAGCATGGCCAGACCTGTCATCAGGCGCAGCAGATAAATCAGATTCCTGACAACACCGGGAACTATCGTGAATGCCGGATCAATTCCTTCCAGCCATCCCGCTGCTGTCATCAGCAGAACATAGGCAAGAACACCCGCGTTCCATGCATAGAAGGACCATTCCCGGTTGAAGATCCATCCTGCCTCGCCGAGCAACTGGATCATCACAAAGATCAGCAGAGCCGTAACAAAACCGGCAATCGCGGTCAGCGAGTGGCCCACCAGTCCATCAGTAAACTTGAAGTGATCGAGCACGCCAGGCAGGAACATCACCCATCCACTGACGACCAGTGCCCCCCACCACATCAGGAATGCAGTACGCCATTTGCTTGTAGCAGGGTGCCATTTGAATGCGCCATAGTAGATCGGCATAAGAGGAATCCATAGCAGCAAGCTGCCCAGACTCAGATATTGCGCGGGGCGATGATGGCTGATGTCGGAACGCCCCAACGCAGCGCACAATATTGCCTCACCAAGAAGAACAAGCCAAGCGATGGGGATAACTCGTGTGGTCTTTACGGCACGTCGCGTCAGGCCATATGGAAGCATCAGCAGAATGGCGACGATCGCCAGAGAGGATTCGAACTGGCTGGCTCCGGTCGGCCCGCCGGTGTCGGGATTGACCGCCGGGTAGAGATTCGGGTTGCAAGCGATGAAGATCACTGCCGGGACCACCAGCAGAACCGCAAGCCCGCCCAGCTTTGCCATGCGCCCGCGCTGATTGGATGCGCTCTTCCAAGTAGTGCCCAACGATACGGCGAGCAACAGCCAGAGCGCGACCATCGCCAGAGGAAAGAAGACGCGGGCTACTCCCGACCAATCGAGAAAGAGCTTCCCGCTGGAATCACCGGAGAGCCAGGTTATTGACCCAAGAACAAGAGCAGCCGACCACAGCCAAATCACCGGGCGACACCATTGCGCGGTGGAACCTTGATCCGCTTTGTAGGCCCTGAACAAAAATCCAATCAGCGGAAGGCTGCACCAACCATACAGGCCAAGGTTCATATGGACGATGATCCATCGGCCATAGCTCCATTCATCCAGCAATACGTTGAGCTGCGGCAGCAGAAGAAGTGTTGCGATCATCACACCTATCGCATTGCCGACGACAAGCCATAAAAGCGCATGATGCACCGCAGCGGCCATGCCCTCGGATACCTTGCCGGATCGCGGTGTTACTTCAAGCGGATAGGGATTCATGAATTCTCCCCTCGCGCATCTCAACCATCCTGTTGCATCGCCCGGCAAGCCCTCGATCATGCGTGGCCATCAACAGCGTCACGCCTTCCGAAGCCGCCATGTCCAGCAGCAACTGAAAGACAATGGCGCTGGTTTGTTCATCCAGCGAACCGGTCGGCTCATCGGCCAACAGGATTTTGGGCCGGTTCATCAAGGCGCGACAAAGCGCGGTGCGTTGACGTTCCCCGCCGGAGAGTTTCTGAATGCGTTGCCCTAGACGATGGCTCAATCCGGTGCGTTCGGTCAGATCAAGCAACCGCTGACGCGCCTGTCGTTGATCCAGCCCCGCGGCCACGGTTGGGATCAGACAGTTTTCTTCCAGCGTCAGGTCTGGAATCAGGTTGTGCAACTGAAAGACAAAGCCAACCTCGTGACGCAACAGTTTGAGCATATCCCGATGGCGATTCACTTCAACATGATTGACTGCGAGGGTTCCCTTGTCAGGTTCATCGAGGCCGCCGAAGAGATGGAGCAATGTGCTCTTGCCGCAGCCCGATGGGCCGCACAATGCGACGGTCTGTCCCTGATAAGCAACGAAGTCGACGCCCTTGAGCACGGCAATGGCGCCATCGTCGTAACTCTTCCAGACGTTCGCGGCGCGCAGTACAACACGTTCCTGCTTGTCTTGCTGATTGGATTCAATCATTCGAAGCGCAATGCCTCCACCGCGCGAACGCGTAATGCATAGATTGCCGGGTAGAGCGATCCCACCACACCGGTGCAGAGCGAAAGAAGAATGACGACCAGCATAATCAGCGGATGCATGCTGACATCGATATAACCATCCAGTGCCGGAATCAGCTTGAGTGCAAACAGAAGCCCTGTCCCCAGAAGCAGGCCGACAAGCGCGCCCAGAACAGAGAGCAGCGCCGACTCGGCAAAGATCATGGAGGCAATCTGCGTATTGGAAAATCCATTGACGCGCAGGATGGCGATTTCGCGGATGCGTGTAAAGACCGACATGATCATGGTGTTGGCGATGCCGAAGCCTCCCAGCAGAAGGCCGCTGCCACCCACCGCCCACGCGGTGGCCTTGAGAATCTTGAACTGCGAGTAAGTGCGGGTGAATTCAGCATCCTCCAGGGCGATCAGGCTGCCGAAGTTCTGCTTGACGAGGGCCTTGAAAGCGGCCGTATCCTCACTGCGGCGTAGCTTGATGGTGATCACCGACGATCCATCTTTATGAAAGAAGTTCTGCGCGGAAGACAAAGGCATGAAGACGCCACCATCCTCGAAGCCATTGGTGGTCTTTAAAACCCCGATGACATGGAAGACGCCATGACCGATCGGCACATGGGAATCGAGACCCGCACCAAGGAAGCCGGCCGCGCGCTCGCCCAGGACAATATCGTCCTCATGCTGCGCAAAGTTATGGCGGTCACCGGAGACCCACTTGGCCTTGCGGATGCGCGCATCCTCCGCGGTAACTCCAAAGCAGGTGACAATGGGATGCTCAGCGCTGGAGACGATGCCGAAGAGCACGGGGTCGGCATGTTCGACCATGGGCCATGCGCGCAGTTGCTGCGCAACGTCGCGGGGAACGTTGCTGAAGAATAGATCCGACACATTGCGTTCGAAGACGATGATCTGGCTGTCGCTCGACAGGATGCCTGAAAACATGCCGATAGCGCCTTGCAACACCGTGACCACGGTCAACATCGCAGCCACGCTGAAAGCGATGCCGGCAATGCTGATCAGGGAACGCACTTGATGGCGCATCAGGTTGGTCAGAATCAGCTTGAAAAAGATCACAAAGCCCCCTCCATCTTTCGCGCTCTAGGGCTGCCAACAACCAGATCGAGTTCACCCTGCAATGTATCTCTCATCTTTTCCAGAAAGCCCAGGGAGGGACGATTCCTCAATGCGCTCTTCAAGGTATGATCGCCGATTGCAATCATGCGCTGAAGCCTCTTCTGTGTTTCGGGAACTCCAAGCACCATCGCTATATTCGGACGGTCCAGGAGCGCATCGCGAGCTCCTGTCTTTCCAGTTTGTTCGGCACTCTGCAGGATATCCTTGAGGTCATCCACCATCTGATAGGCCAGCCCCCAGAACAAGGAGATTCGTTCCAGCAACTGAATCTCACGCTGCGATGCATTGCCCAGAATGGCAGGAAGCACAAGTGTGAGGCGAATCAGCGAGACAGTCTTCCCTTTTGCTATGCGTTGCGTAGTCTCCGGCGTGTGAGGCAATTTGGCGTAGCTCAGGTCCAGGCTCTGCCCATTGAGAAGACCCTCCACGCCAAGACATTGATCGACGTAGTCAATCGCTTCCAGTCGCGTATCCAGAGAAGATGTCGCAATCGTCTTCAAGAGCAGCACGTAAGCGCGGTTGATCAACGCAAGCGCCGATAGAATGGCCTGATGCTCGCCATGAGCGCGATGAACGCATGGGGCTCCGCGCCTTTCTTCGGCATCATCCATGCAGGGTAGATCGTCGAAGATCAACGATGCCGTATGGAAGTACTCCAGCGCGGTAGCCAGATTCTGCCCAGCCACGCGATCCAGACCAAAAGCATGGCCGATCTGCAACACCAGGCGTGGCCGAACCAGACTGCCGGGATGATTGAGAACATGTCCAATCGCAGCGGCAAAGTGCGGATCGGTGCTGACAGGGAGTTGCAAAGACGAGGAGATGGATTCTTCCAGCGAGCCCGCGCATACGCTTGGGCGCACAGGGTGCTGTCTCGCTCTGGTTCCCACGTCCTTCTGGCTGTTAATACAGATCACACTGGATTGGGGCACCGCATCCTCCACGATCAAATGTGCAACTATGCGTATTAGACGTATTCGCTCCGGTTAAAGAAAGCTCCATCTGCTGTGATTCCAGATGACGATTTGTTCATTTTGGATGGGTTCATTGCATGAGTCACCGCGGACGCGCAGTGCGATGATTTCAAGTTACCTGAACCGCATGACCCTTATCCGAAGCCCGGATGACAAGTTGTTCATCTTACACAAAACAGGAGCGGAACTGGCCAGCCAAATAGGCTAATATCCATCTATGCGCGTCTTGCTCGTCGAAGATGAACACGATATTCAGGCTTTTCTCAAGCACTCGCTGGCCGAAGCGGGCTATCAGGTTGATGCCTCGCCGGACGGCAAGACCGCGGAAGAGTTCGCCCAGGAGCATCTTTATGATGCCCTGATCGTTGATCTGGGCCTGCCGGACATGGACGGCTTCAGCCTGATCTCGCGCCTGCGCCAGGTCGGAGTTCGTGCCCCGGTGCTCATTCTCTCCGCCCGCAGGTCGGTCGATGACCGGGTGCGCGGTCTGGAGCAGGGTGGCGACGACTATCTGACCAAGCCATTTGCCCTGGCTGAGTTATTAGCCCGATTGCGCAATCTCTTACGGCGAAACATCCCTTCCAGCGGTGAAAACACGAAACTCTGCGTCCTCGACCTGGAACTGGACCTGTTACGCCGTGAGGCCAGTCGCGGCGGAGAGATCTTGCAGCTGACAACCCAGGAGTTTGTTCTGCTGGAGTATCTGTGCCGGAATGCCGGCCGGGTGGTCACGCGTTCGATGATCCTCGACAAGGTCTGGGGCATGCGCATTCAGCCGGACACCAACGTTGTGGATGTGCATATCTACCGCCTGCGCGGAAAGGTAGATGGAAAAGGGCAACAGCCCTTGATTCGTACGCTTCGCGGGGTGGGCTATGTCCTCAAGGATCGATAGCCCAGTTGTTCACAGCGCCGCGTGGCGCATCTCTCTCTGGGCTACGCTGGCGTTTGCCTGTGGAACCTTGTTTGTCTTTATCGCCCTGCACCGCTTTGTCGCCAACGATATTCAGCGGCGCAGCGATGCCTGGCTCACTGGGGAGATTGAAGTGTTGGGCAACGTGGCGGAACATACCCCCAAGGATTCACTCTACAGCGCCGTTGTTAGCGAAGTAGCGGAACTGGCCAGCAAGGAAGTTCCGAACAAGCTGCGCACGGAAGGTACAGAAAATGGTTCGGTTTTTTTTCTTCAGGCAGCCAGCAATGGTTCGCTGAAATTATGGGTAGGATATGGTCGCGGTGATTCCTATTTAGACGTCATTGGAAAAAGAACAATCATTCCCGCACAGCCTACCGACATCCATGTAGATGGGATCAAGATACCCTACCGGGTGGCTACGCTGCACATGGAGGATGGAAGCAGCATCTATCTGGGGCTATCGGAGCGGGATGAGTTGCGGGTTTTGAGGAATCTTCGCTCCTTATTCATCCTGATGTGGCTGGTTCTGGTGTTGCTGGGCTTTTCCATCGTCTTTTATACCACCCGGCGCATGTTGAGCCATGTTCGGCGGATCACGGAGGCGGCTTCGCAAATCGGCCATTCGGACCTGACAGCGCGTGTTCCCACGACCGACAGGAGCGATGAGGTCGGTCATCTGGCCCGCACTTTGAACCATATGCTGGACCGCATCGAAAGCTCGATGCATCAATTGCACACCATCACCGATGCTTTGGCGCACGACCTGCGCAGCCCGCTCACGGCTATTCGCGGCAAGCTTGAGATGTCATTGTCTGCCGCGCCCAACTGCGATCAGGCGGAGTCGATTGTCTCGGTTATCGACGAACTGGACCGTCTCACCGATTTCCTCAATACCTCACTCGATGTAGCCGAAGCCAAGGCCGACGCCCTGCGACTGTCCAAAAGCGAGATTGACCTGGATGAGCTTTTGCGCATCATGATTGATCTTTATGAACCATCCATGTCTGACCAAGGGATCAGCGTCAGCATCCATAGCAGCGGTTCAGCCTTGATCTACGCGGATGCATCGTTGATTCACCGCATGATCTCCAATCTCTTTGACAACGAACTGAAACATCTGCCTCCCTCCAGCCGCATTGCGGTGAGAGTTGAGAAAGATACCGAAACCGTGACAATTACCCTGGAAGATGATGGCCCGGGCTTTTCCGACGATGTCTTGCCTCATCTCTTCGAGCGCCGCATCAAAGGGAAGGCTTCCAAGGGGCATGGTCTTGGGCTGGCATTTGTCGAGGCTGTGGTGCGCGCCCATGGGGGTTCAATCGCAGCAAACAACCGCGCTGCAGGCGGGGTAAATATACGGGTTCAAATACCTGTTCTATCGGCTTGATATGTCTCTATCTTATGGACTTCAGTGTAGTTAGGTTAAGTCGACGCAGCGCAAAAGTTTAACGGGTATTCGCAGCGTTTCGAACGACAGCGAGGGCGAAAGCCGAAGGAAAGACGCACAGTGGATCGTTGCAAGAATCCCTTCAAACGGTAGATTTGGGCTACCTGAGTGAAGAAATCAGCTGCTTCAGTTTGAATTAACATGGCTGGGAATATTCTTTTGCAAAAGATGTGTTGAGGGTTGACTATGTATCCCAGCTCAGGAATTCGCTAGTAGCCACAATTCTTAAAGGAGCCTCCCTTCCATGTCAGGTAGTCGCCGCAGTTTTCTTTTCTCAGCTCTGGCAGGCGGGGCAGTTGCCACGTTGCCGCTCATGTCGCGTGGAGAGGCACGGAAGCAGAGGTCCTCCGTTCATCCAGACGAAATTCAGGCAAAGTTTGAAACTCTGGACAAGGTCCTGAAGCAACCGGTGTTCAAGAGGGAGTTGTTTCCTCAGCCGGTCATCATCGATACGCTCGAACTGTTGCACTACAAGGATTCCTTCCTGTGCCGGGTGCGATCAAAAGATGGAGCCGAGGGGATTTCCATCAGCAACTCCAATCAGATGTCGGTGCTTTACCCAATCTTCGTCAAGAGAATGCAGCCATTCTTTATCGGCAAGGATGCGCGCGACATCGAGTCGCTGGTTGAAGAAGTTACAGTTTACCAAAGCAACTACAAGGCGCAGGGCCTGGCAATCTGGGTGCCGCTGGCGACCATCGAGTTTGCCATTCTGGACATGTTCGGCAAGATGTCGGGCAAGTCCATTGGTCAGTTAATTGGCGATATCCATAACACCCACATCTCGGTTTATCAGGCAAACGGCGAACGAGACATCTCAGCGGAAGAGACCATCGAGCACATCCAGCGGGATGTGGCCATCTCCAAAGCGAAGGCAATCAAGTTCAAGCTGGGCGGGCGAATGAGTCATCCGGAATACCCTGTTGGCCGGAGCGAAAAGCTGATACCGCTGGTGCGCAAGACCTTTGGCGACCAGATGGTGATCTCCGCCGACGCCAACGGTTCGTATACGCCCGCGGAGGCGATTCCAATTGGCAAGCTCATGCAGGAATACAACTACGCCTTCTTTGAAGAACCTGTGCCCTTTGATTGGTACGAAGAGACCCGGCAAGTCGCGGATGCGCTAAAGATACCCATCGCCGGCGGTGAACAGGAACCTAGCACGCATAACTTCCGCTGGCTGGTCGGAAACAACGCGCTCTCCATCGTTCAGCAGGATATGTTCTACTTCGGCGGTATGGTGCGGTGCATGCGCGTGGCGCGCATGGCTCACGCCATGGGCAAGCAGTGCATTCCGCATATTTCAAGCACGGGGCTTGGCTATCTCTACATGATGCATTTCGTGTCGGCAATTCCGAACTCTGGCCCGCATCATGAGTTCAAGGAATTCAACAACGATCTTCCCTATACCTGCGCCACGTCCACATTGCGCAGTGACGAAAACGGTGTACTGAAAATCCCAACAGGACCTGGCGTGGGCATCGAGATCGATCCCGCCTATATCGCCAAGCATGGAGTCGTGAAGGCATGAAGCTGATCTGGATGGGCGTATTCGCGCTGGCCGCTTCCGCCGCTGTTGCGCAACAAGATGCTTTGCCTGCCGGAGTAACCCTGTGGCAGAAGGGCGTTCCGCCACAGGGCATCTTGCAAAAGGACAACTACGGGAATCACATCGTCTCCATCTCCCATCGGGAGAAGAGCGGGAAGGTCGAAGTCCACGAAACCAAGGCCGATGTGATGGTGATCCAGAGCGGCACGGCCACGCTGGTCGTGGGAGGAAAGGCGCTTAATCTCCATCGCACCGAGCCAAACGAGCTTCAGGGCAGCGAGATCGAGGGTGGCGTCAAGATGGAGGTTGGTCCAGGCGATGTGATTCACATACCGATTGGCGTACCGCATCAGTATCTTCTCAAACCGGGTACGCAGATCACCTACCTTCTGATAAAGATAGTCTCTCTATAGACGCGCCCTGAGCGCGCGGCATGGGATGTTGCTAGAGCATGTTTCAAATACAGGTACGGTCTCAAATCAGGTACTTACGCTTGGGGTGGTTGAATTGCTGAACTTTTGCCATGAAGAAGCGGCAAATGCTTTTGACGGACGAGCAGTGGAGAGTGGTAGAGCCGTTGCTGCCCAGACCGAAGCAGCGGCGCGATAAGCGCGGACGGCCTCCAGCACCGAATCGAGGGTGTTTTGAAGGCATTCTGTGGATTCTGCAAACGGGAGCCGCATGGCGATTTCTGCCTGACGATTTTCCTTCGCCTTCTACGTGCTTGCGACGATTGCAGAAGTGGCAAGAAAAGGGTGTCTGGCTGAATGCTTGGCGGGCGCTGTTGGGTAGTCTGGACGAGCGAGGGCTGCTCAAATGGGATGAAACTTTCCTGGACGGCAGCTTCGCGCCGGCCAAAAAGGGGGCTCTGTAGTCGGCAAGACCAAACGCGGCAAGGGAACGAAGTGGATGGTACTGGCCGATGGCAAAGGTCTTCCGATGGGAGTTCGGATGGAAAGTGCCTCTCCAGGAGAAGCTACACTTGCGGAAGCCACCGTCGCGCAAGTCAGCGTCCCACGGCCAAGAGGCCGCCCGCGTCAGAAGCCGAAGCGCATCATAGCCGACCGTGGCTATGATGCCGATCCGTTGCGCGAGCGGTTCAAAAAACGCGGGATTGACTTGATTGTTCCGTACCGAAAGAACAACAAACTGCGGCGCTATGAGGATGGGCGCAAATTGCGCCGTTACAAGCGCAGATGGATCGTGGAACGAACCAATGCGTGGCTTGGACAATTTCGCCGCCTTCTGGTTCGTCATGAGCATCTGATCTCCATCTACTACGCCTTCTTTTGCCTCGCATGCTTCTGGATCACGCTCAGTAGGCATTTTTGAAACACGCTCTACACAATGGGGGGCGAAGCTGCTGCAACATCCGAGCCCGTCTCCCTTCGGACGCCCGTCTTTCGTGATATCGGCATCAGCAATATCACGATCCGTGGAGCAAAATGAGTGGTCGATATTGATGGCTTGCCTGAGATGCCAATCGTCGATCTTCATTTGGACAATATTGTCGGATTCGGCAAATCAGGGCTTATCGCGAGAAGCACAGACGCATTGGCCTTGCATCATCTTCAACTAAATGCCGATCAGGGCATCGGCATTCGTCATTGACTCTGCTTCCAATCTTGAACTCGATGACTTGACGACGCACAACCCCATTCCCTCGATGCCTGTACTTCGACTTACAAAGAGCCCTGGAGCCACCCTCAGGTAGCGAAATCTGGATCTGCGGCCGACTGCTGGGGGGATTTGAGTCGATTTCATCGTTCAAAGACAAAAAATGCTTGCTTTTGCGTTATGTTCGGGGAAAAATCTCAGCCAGAGCGATACAGGAATTGGTTACAGGCAAATGCCAGTCAATGAGGAGGTCGATATGAGCAGTGTGCGGGTTCTGGCAGGAACGCGCAAGGGTGCATTCATTCTTGCCTCAGATGGTAAGCGAAAAGAATGGAAGGTCAACGGCCCGCTCTTTGCCGGATGGGAGATCTATCACTTGAAGGGTTCGCCGCTGGACTCGAATCGACTCTATGCATCCCAAAGTAGTGGATGGTTCGGACAGATCATTCAGCGTTCCGACGACGGTGGAACCACATGGACGCCGGTTGGCAACAAGTTTACCTATGCAGGCGTACCAGGAACCCACCAGTGGTACGACGGGACACCGCACCCGTGGGAGTTCAAACGAGTCTGGCATCTGGAACCGTCGCTGGACGAGATCAACACTGTCTATGCCGGCATTGAGGACGCGGCGCTCTTCAAATCCTCCGATGGAGGAAATAGCTGGGCAGAGCTGGCGGGGCTCAGAGAACATAGAACGGGCTCGCAGTGGCAGCCAGGAGCGGGTGGCATGTGTCTGCACACCATTTTGCTCGATCCATCCAATACGCAGAGGATGTATATAGCGATTTCAGCGGCAGGAAGCTTCCGCAGCGATGACGGCGGCAAAAACTGGAAGCCCATTAACAAGGGTCTGGTTTCAGATATGATGCCTGATCCCACGGCGGAGGTTGGGCACTGCATTCACCACGTCGCCATGCATCGCGCCCGCCCCGATGTGCTCTTCATGCAGAAACACTGGGATGTGATGCGTTCCGACGATGCTGGGGAAAACTGGCGGGAGGTCAGTGGCAATCTGCCTTCGGATTTTGGATTCGTAATCGACGTCCATGCCCACGAACCGGAAACGGTGTATGTAGTCCCCATCAAGAGCGACTCCGAGCACTTTCCTCCCGAGGGGAAACTGCGCGTCTATCGCAGCCGAACCGGCGGCAACGAGTGGGAAGCACTGTATAAAGGACTTCCTCAAACCGACTGTTATGTGAATGTGCTTCGGGATGCCATGGGCGTTGACACTCTGGATCAATGTGGAATTTACTTTGGAACGACCGGCGGGCAGGTCTATGCTTCACCGGATGCTGGGGATACTTGGGCTCCGATTGTGCGCGATCTTCCCGCAGTGCTTTCCATCGAGGTCCAGACGCTGCCATGATTCGCGTGATTCTGCCCTATCACCTGCGTACTCTGGCCGGAACGAAGGCGGAAGTGTCGCTGGAGGTCGCGGCGCCGGCGACGATGCGTCTGGTATTGGATACCCTGGAAGCGGTCTATCCTGTGCTGCGGGGGACGATTCGAGACCAAGATACGCTCCAGAGACGACCATTTCTCCGCTACTTTGCCTGTGAGGAAGATTGGACCTTCGAGCCTGAAGATCGACCACTCCCTGAAGCGGTCCTAGCCGGGCAGGAACCGGTGACGATCCTTGGGGCGATTGCCGGCGGATAGACGGGTTTTACGGATGGGAAAGTGAGAATTGGAGTGAGCGACGACCTTCCAGAGTGTTCATCAGGATACATTCACTCTGGTTTTGCTCGGAGAGGATGATCGCCAACCTTACCTAAAGGGGGATTTCTCACTCCTCCAGATAGCTCCAGAAGGAGTCGGTAAGCTCCGCGCCGAGTTCGTTGGTCATGCGGCGGGCGGCGCGCTCGACCTCTTCGATCAGGCCGTGCAGGTAGTCGCGGGAGCGGGAGATGGCCACGATCCCCAGCGTTGCCGATTGCCAGGTTACCGCCTCGTCCATCTCCGCCACCGAGATATTGAAGCCCTGACGGAGCTGGTCCTTCATCGAACGGACCACCTGACGGCGGTCCTTGAGCGACTGGGCGTGTTCGATGCGAATCTCCAGAGTCAAATGCGCTACGGCCATGGCGTCCTCGTTCCAGCAAAACCAGAGTTGGAGGTATCCCGGAACCAAGTCGTTCAAGTCGACGCGACCATCAGGAAGCGGCGACCTTCCAGAATGCCAGTCAGGGCACAGTAACTCTGGTTTTGCTCAAATTGCATCGCCAGTGTAAGCCCAACTTGCTCCAGTAGAAAGAGTTTATCTGCGCGGTCGATCCTTTTTGTTCAAGGAGGAAGCCGGCAATGTGGCTAAAAGCTCATTCAGGCGTGGAGTCATGCTCGTGGTGCAGTGAAGGACGACAAACGCATTGACCTTGCGGAGATTGCAGACAAGGCATCAGACCGTGAATCGCTGGTCGGCAACTGCTGATTGACCAGTCCGGCCTTCATACCAGCCGGTCCGCGACGTGGGGAAGCTGTCAAAATCCGGCACGTAGGGCTTGATGTCGAGCAAGGGCGTTTGATCGAGGATGTCGATCTCAGAAACGATTAGCCGGTTCTGCTCCACCCGCAGCAACCTTACGCAGGATAGGCCCAGCTGATTGGGGCGCGATGGAGCGCGGGTGGCAAAGACGCCCCGTTCGGTGGGGTCGAGGTAGGGCCGAACAAGAAGATTCGGCTCGGCGGCGCGATGCAGGAAGTAGATCAGCCAGAGACGCTCGATCCCTTCCAGGTCGCGCAGGCCCGCGGCGTACTCGGCGTTGATCTCGATGGTCGCTTCAATTTCGCCGCCCATGGCGCTTTGAATGGGGGTTCCGGATGCTTGCTGGAAGGGCGTGTGAATCATGCCGATGGGGTCAAGGCAGATAGAGGAGGGTAGATTGTCGCGCATGGTACCTCGGCTGATGGACGGGCGGCTTTTATCGATTATGTTGCACCCACGACACGGACAGTGGCAGCAACTCAATGCGGAATTAGAAGCGACTGCGCACAGCTTCCCGCACAATAAAAGCCAGCCTTCATCAGGCTGGCTTTCAAAGTATATCTGGAGCCGACAAGCGGATCGAACCGCTGACCTGCTGATTACGAATTAGGGCCTAAATTCGACCTAAACCACTGAATCAATTAATCTTCAAACCGGAGCGGCCCGCACTGAGGATGTTGCACCCGTTGTTGATTATGCTGGGCTTTCGACCAGCTTTCAGATTCGTTAGGAACAGTTTCGGCACAGTTGGGGCTACTTCTAAATCCGAGAGGTCAGTAATCCAATTAGAGCGCGTCAAACTTTGAGATCACCGCAAGGCGACTCGCAGATCAGCTCTCAGATATGTAACCAGACTCTACATAATTATGGAGGACATGATCGTTCCATTGTCTGCGTAAAGTATGGTCCCTGATAGATATTCCGCTCGTTATTCATCCAACTTTTGGGGCACCACTGCATCTTGAGATTCTTTCAGAAAATCATAATGTACAGCTTGCTCCGTTGTTACGAAGCGGCGAGATACTGGGGTGGCAAAGCCTTTGTTATGTCTCCGATGCACCTCTGGCAGGAGCGCCTCAACCCAATCGATTATCTTTGCCGCTCCATCGATTAGCATCTTCGCCTTCGCTGCATCTACTGGCGTTACCTTGTGCAATTTAGCGATTCCTTCATGAGCGATGCTATTTCTAGCGCTTTTCAATTCCTTGAATGCAGTCCAGAGCTCTGTTTCAGACTTCAGTGACTTTGCTGCAAGTATTGACAGCAGGACGTCATACTGTTCTTCAACCGATGGATCTTTCATCCAATTCCCTCTGTCATTTATCCAGTTCCAACCCTCATCTGAAAACACATGGTTTGTTGATTGAAAGATCTCTAACGCCCAGGCAGCAAACGTTTCCAAGGCCGCAAAAGCTGTCACTATTGAGCTTCCTATATTCGGCCAGAGTAAATATGCGTCGAGTAAGAGTTGGTCCCATATGTACGGTTCGGGTGATGCCCATTTTTCACTCACCGTCTTTATTGCATCACTTTTGAATGCAAAGACGCCAAGATTGACCGCACCACTCCTCGCCATGCGTAGCTTTCCGTCCTCTTGAGGAAGCAATTCTTGGCTGTCGTTCAAGAATTGAACTTGCCACGGATCAATCGTGGGAGTGAGAGATCTGACCTGAGGAAGTCTCGCGTACACACGAAGCCGTGAAAGGAAATGATTTACGGTTTCATATGCGTATTGAATAAGCGGTCCGCTTTCCAAGAGTTGGTCCTTGGCTCTATCAAAATCTTCCGCCGTAAAGTCGAAGGCTAGGACGTTAACTCGCGCTGTGCGGCGGGTGTCATATAGGCAACTCTCGCTAAACGCAGGCTCTTTGACTTTAGACAACCAGGCGAACGCAACTTCGTGAATAGTTCCCGTTGGGTCGGGGCGTTCTGCATAGCCCCAAGCGGTAGGGATAACAATGTGGGCATTTGACAGGGCCGGGTCAGAAACTTGCCCCTGCATTCCAAATTGTTCCTCATCGGTGATAAACAAATCAAATGGCAAGAAAACGTGAAATCTCGCGATCATTGCGCGCTCCATTCAACAACTTCATGTACTTTCGAGACCTGTCTAATGGTTTTGAGGTGAAGTTTTGGGATGTTTGTTGAACGCTCACTCACCGAAACATTCTTTCTCTCGGAGGTCTTTGGTCACCAGGGCGAAGTAAATCACGAACCTTCTGCGCCGTATATGGTGGATTAGCCAAATGAACGACTCGGTGGCAATTCGTACATAGGATACTTGCACCCAGAGCTGAAAGGGGTCGCAGAAATCGTCAACAAAAGGAATGCCGACCAGTCCCAGCAGGGCTGATCGGCACAGTTTACGGCACAGTGGTTATTCGTACCGGGCGCAATCACTCGAAGTGATTAATAATCTGGAGCCGACAAGCGGGATCGAACCGCTGACCTGCTGATTACGAATCAGCTGCTCTACCAACTGAGCTACGTCGGCGCTCTTTTCGATTGTATCGCTGACGCCGGTTCCGGTAAAGCGGCGGAGGGGCAAAATCTCTGCGGCTGAGGTCGGCGGATGGTCTGCGCTCATTCCGCGGCAACGGTGAAGGAATGCCGCCGGGATTTTTCGGGTGGCACAGCCGTCTAAAAACGGAAAGAGCCGCCCGGCAACAGGGCAGCTCTTTCCTCAGGGAGAATAGTTCCAACGGAGGCAAAGCCATCAGAACTTTCTGGCTGCATAGTAGGTGCAGGGGAAGGGAGTGTCAAGGACAAATCCGCGACAAAATAAGCACTTGCGAATCAATATCTTACGGGGGCATCTTGGACGTAAAAGCGGCAACCTCGTTCGCCGTGTCTTCGCCTTTTGTCTGCCCGGAGACCCTATCTTTTCAGGGTTTTACCCTGTTTTTCAACAGGTTTTCCACGGATTCACAGGCCTGCTTTGCCGGGTGCGGCATCCTTGGCGGCTTCGCCCGTTTGCAAAAGATCTTCGCTCAGGTTGAGGCTGGTGAACTCCTCTTCGTAGACCGAAGAGACGGGCCTGCCTCGCGCCACACGATAGAGCGCCCGGCCTCCGCCCAAAAAGAATCCCAGCAGAATCGCCGCGATGCTCCCGATGAGCACCAGGGCGGCGATGCCGATGAGCAGCTTGCCGGTCTTGGCCACTTCGGAGACGGTGGGCTGGGGGATGGAGGTCAGATCGGCTTCGTAGTGCACCAGCTCGAGCAATTTGTGGCTCTCGTCGGGGACGGCGTCGCCACTGACCAGCACCACGAGTGGGCCGCTGCGGCGTACCTCCAGCGAGGCCTGATCGGAGTCCAGCAGCGCCTTGGTCCAGTTGGCCTGCTTGCCGGCCTTGATGTAGTCGCGGATCTTGGTCTCTTGCGCGGCGGCCATCTGCGGGGTGGGGTAGTCGATGATGGTCAGCGTGGCGGGGCCGGAGCGCAGGGTGTAATTGGCGGTAGCCGTTTCAGCGCCGCGGTCAAAGCCGACCAGATCGGCGGGAAGCACGCCGCCGCCGCCACTGTAGCCAGCGGGGCCGACGGCGTAGTGGGTCGTCTGGCCATCGAGTGAGGACTTGGGCAGGTTGGCGAGAATGGGCGGGGTGAGTGCTTTGGTTCCGGCCACTACCGGCAACTGGCTGGCCAGCTCACGCAGCTCCGAGCCCGACATGGGGCTGAGGTGTGAGAAGGTGGCGTCGACTACCGTATTGCCCTGCCAGAAGAGGACGCGGTTGTGGTACGAAGTCGCTCCGGCGCCGATCTGCTCCTTGGGCCAGCCGTTCTGGCGATAGAAGGAGTAAGCGCCATAAGCGCTGCTGGCATCGTGGAAGTGCAGGGCACGCACGGTGAGGGTTTCGCCTTCGCGCTTGTAGGTTGCCAGTGAGGCGGAGTTGAGGGAGTACTCCTGGAGCGCAAGGGCGCTGGCGGGGTCGGCTTGCGCGGCGTCGGTCACTGTCTTCACCGGGCCATCAGTGGCCCATCCGGCAAAGGCTTCGGGAAGAGACGCGGCGGGCTGAGCCGCTGCAGTGGCCGCCGGTTTCGCGGGCGCGTTTTGCTGCTGGGACAGGGCGAAGCTGCCAGCCAGTGCTGCCAAAGAGACAAAAACTGCAATCCTACGCATTGATACGCTCCGGTCTTCAGGGTACACGTTTCTGCTTCGCGGCTTCGCGGGCAGGCGACAAACGAGACGCAGCACCCCTCCCTATGTTGGACACTGATGGGGTGGGAAAGGTTCCCGAGGTACTTAACTTGCAAGCCCGGTTCGCGTTATCATGAAAGAGAAATGGCTTTCCCAATCAAGACCTGCATCGTTTGTTCTGAAGAGTTTGAACTCCGTCCCGGCAAGCCGGGCTTTGCCAATCGCTGTCCCTCGTGCAGCGAACCGGAAGAGGATAGCTCCTCTGGTCCCGGGATGGACGCCGATCCGGAGATGAACGAGGCTCGCCGCCGCGCCATCCGCGATCTGCTCTACCGCAAGGAGAGTTAATCCTCTTTTTGAAATCCACAACAATCTAAAGAAGCGCCGCCCACCAGGTGTCGAAGGCCATGAGTGCCCGTTCGCACTGGATGCGGTGGCGTTCCTTTTTGTCGCGAACCTGCTTGCGCAGCTCTTCTTCCAACGGCTCGATCAGATCGAAGGTCATGTTGGCGGGCTGAAAGTGCTTGGGGTCGGCGTGGGTGATGTAGTGCACCAGCGAACCGAGCGCGCAACCGCGCGGCGCGGCGACTGGCTCCTTGCCCTGGGCCAGTGCAGCGGCGTAGATGCCTGCCAGCATTCCTGTGGCGATGGACTCGGTGTAGCCCTCGACTCCGGAAATCTGCCCCGCAAATAAAATCTTTTCCTGCGTCTTCAGTTGCAGCGTCTCGTTCAGCAGGACCGGAGCCTGGATGTAGGTGTTGCGGTGAATCTGGCCGTAGCGCAGAAAGCGGGCGTTCTCCAGGCCGGGAATCAAGCGCAGCACCTCGGCCTGAGCGCCGAATTTGAGATGGTTCTGGAAGCCGACCAGGTTGTAGCTGTCGGCGCGCAGATTTTCCTGACGCAACTGAACGACGGCCCAGGGATTTTTGTCGGTGCGGGGATCGCGCAGGCCGACCGGCTTCATGGGGCCGAAGCGCAGTGTGTCGCGACCGCGGCGAGCGAGGATCTCGATGGGCAGACAGCCTTCGAAGTACTCGGCCTTCTCCCACTCCTTGGATTCGGCGGGCTCGGCGGCCAGCAGGGCATCGAGAAAGCGGTCGTACTCGGCGCGGTCCATGGGGCAGTTGATGTAGTCGGCGGTGCCTTTGTCCCAACGGGCTTTGTAGTAGACCTTTTCCATGTCGATCGAATCGGTCTCGACGATGGGAGAGATGGAGTCGTAAAAGGCCAGATGGTCGGAGCCGGTCAGTTGCTGGATGGCGGCGCTCAGGGCGTCGGAGGTCAGCGGGCCGGTGGCCACGATGGTAGGGATCGCCGCATCGCTTTCAGAGGCGGTCAACTCCTGCACCTCTTCGCGAAAGACGTGGATGAGCGGTTGATCGGCAATGGCCTGCGTGATCTTTTGCGAAAACGCGATGCGGTCCACGGCCAGGGCGTGACCGGCTGGGACGGCCGATTCGTCGGCGAGACGCAGCAGGGCGGAGGCTCCGCGGCGCATCTCCTGCTTGAGCAGCCAGGGCGCGGTGTTGGGCGACTCGCTCTTGAGGGAGTTGGAGCAGACCAGTTCGCCGAAGTCCGTGGTTTGGTGGGCCGGGGTCAGACGCGGCTTGCCGTCGATCACCGTACGCATCTCGTAGAGGTCCACTTCGCATCCCAGGCGGGCCGCGGTCAATGCCGCCTCACAGCCTGCCAACCCACCGCCAATTACGCGAATCTTCATTGTGCTGCCTCGGTTTCTTTGCTCTCTACTGACGGGGTTGCGCCGGCCAGCCGCTGCAGGGCCTCGCCGGAGAGGCGAACATTGCGCCATTCGTCCAGGAACTCAGCGCCCATGGCGCGGTAGAACTCGATTGCCGGGGTGTTCCAGTCGAGCACCTCCCATTGCAGGCGCTTGCAGCCCTTTTCCAGGGCGATGGCCGCCACGCGCGCCAGGAGAGCCTTGCCGATGCCCTGCCCACGGTGCTCGGGTAGTACGAAAATATCTTCCAGATAGAGGCCTGGACGCCCAACCCAAGTCGAATAGTTGAAGAAGTAGAGGGCGAAGCCGGCGGGCTGGCCATCCTGCTCGGCCATCAGGCAGTGGAAGTAGGGTTGCGGGCCGAAACCGTCGCGCAGCAGATCGGCTTCGGTGGCCTTGACGGCGTCCGGCTCGCGCTCATAGGCGGCCAGAGCCTTGATAAAGACTAAAATCTGTGCAAGATCGGCGCGAGTTGCGGTACGAATCGTGGTTGCCATGCATATTCTATTGTAGGGTGTGATTTGTGCCACAAACGGCGCGGCCCCAACGCACTACCATGTGAGGGAATGTGCGTGTGCAAATAGCGACGTGGATTCCTGCATCCCCGACAGAACCGGGATGGTATTTTCCGCAGCCAACGGCTTGCTTCCCCGCGCTGCTGATCCGTACCTCTCGCACGGCGATCGGACAAGAAGCACACAAGGCGAGCTGCCTTGACGCTTGACCGGAGCCGGACCAAGAACAGGATTTTTATGAGCTCGCGAGCCGTGGTTCGCGCCGCTCCAAGGAGAAGAAGATGAATCGCAACCTTTCACTGGGGCTTGGCCTGTTGGCGTTCGCCCTTACGCCCGTGTTAGCGCAGACCGCAGCGCCTACTGTGCCGACGGGGCCCACGGGCAAGATCCACGGCCATGTGACCAATCCGACCGGAGTTTCCACCACCAACGGCAGCGTCAGCCTCTCCAATGACGGCGGCCACACCTCGAAGTTCACCTTCCCGGTCAATGCCAGCGGCGATTATACCGGCGTGGCCACTCCCGGCACCTACACCGTGGTCTACCGCGCGCCTGAGACGCCGGCCGACAAGATGGTGGACTCCATTGACAACGTCAAGGTCATTCTCAACCAGGATGTGATGCAGGACATCGACATGTCCCGCGCGGCGTTCATCGACAAGCTGAGCCCCGAGCAGAAGAAGCAGCTGGAAGACATCAAGAAGCACAACTCCGAAGCGCTGAAAGCCAATGAGGTGATCAAGAACCTCAATGCCGATCTGCGCACCGTAACCCAGGATGTGAAGGACGCTGACAGCGCCCGGGATACCGCCAAGTCGCAGCTTCCGGCCACCGCCACCAAGGCTGAGATCGACGCCAAGGAAGCCGAAATCAGGGCAACCAAGTACGGTGAGATTGAATCCCTGATGCTCAAGGACACCGCTGCCAAGCCAGATGCCTCGGTTCTCTGGGCGCAGTTGGGTCAGGCGCAGATCGGCCTGAAGAAGTACGATGAGGCGATTGAGTCGTACAAGAAGGCTCTCGATCTGGAAACCGCCTCCAAGAAGCCGAACCTGAACATCCAGGGTTCCGCCTACAGCGGCATGGGCGAAGTCTATGCCCGTACCGGCAAGGCCGACGATGCGCTCACGGCTTATGACAGCGCAGCCAAGATCAATCCCTCTCAGGCCTCTTTCTACCTGCGCAACGAAGCGGTGATCTTTTATCAGGTGGGCAATGCGGACGCCCAGGTAACCGCCTCCGACAAGGCGATCACAGTCGACCCCACCCAGCCCCTGGTTTACTACCTCAAGGGCAACGGTCTGGTGCAGAAGACCACCATGGACGACAAGACCCACAAGCTGGTTGCGCCAGCCGGCTGCCTGGAGGCCTACCAGAAGTATTTGGAGCTTTCTCCGACCGGCCCCTACGCCACCGAGGTAAAGGGCATTCTCGCCGGTTTCGATCAAAAGATCGACACCAGCTACAAGGCTCCCAAGGCCGGCAAGAAGTAAGCTGTAGCAGTTCTGCACAGGGCGCTCCCGGTTGCCGGGGGCGCCCTATTGCATTTTGGAAAGAAGAATTTAGGATTCGGCGGCGGAAGCAAGTCAATCTACCCCGCGACCTTTTACAATCCATCGCATGGGTGATGATTTGCTCAGCTATCAAGAGGCAGCCGCACGGGTCGCCTCCTTCGCAACCGAACGAATCCAGACCCGCCCCGCCACGGAGCGCGTGGAGCTGGCTTATGCAGCTGGCCGCGTGCTGGCCAAGCCTCTGTGTGCCGACGCCGATCAGCCACCCTTTGCCCGCTCGACCCGCGACGGCTACGCCTGCCGGGCTGACGAGGCCGCACAACATGGACTGCTGCGACTGACGGGAAGCACTCATGCCGGATCGCCGCCCGCCGGGCCGTTGCTGTCTGGCGAGGCCTGGGAGATCATGACCGGCGCTCCTGTTCCCGAAGGCGCCGACGCGGTAGCCATGCTGGAGCATGTCGAAGTGCTCGACGGTCATATTCGCCTGCACGATGAGCGCAAACTCAAGCCCGGCGCGAATATCGTGGCCCAGGGTGCTCAGGCGGTCAGCGGCGAGGAGTTGCTGCCGGTTGGAACCATTCTCGGCCCGGCGCAGATCGCACTGGCCGCAGCCTGCGGGGCGGCGATACTGCATGTCTATATTCGGCCTCGGGTTGCGATCCTGACTACCGGCGATGAACTGGTGCCGGTGCAGACCACGCCCGGCCCTGGACAGATTCGCAACTCCAACGCTCCCATGCTGGCCGCTCTGGTGGCATCGGCGGGTGGCGATCCCTGGGTCTTTCCCGCCATTGCGGACACTCCAGCCGCACTCAGTGCCGCGATCAAGCACGCGGCCTCGCCTGCCGCACAAGCCGACCTGCTGCTGCTTTCCGGCGGTGTTTCCGCGGGCAAATTCGATCTGGTCGAACCAGCCCTGGCGAAAGCAGGCGCCAGCTTTTTCTTCACAGGAGCACAGATTCAACCCGGCAAGCCGGTAGTCTTCGGAGAGCTCAAGCACTGCTCCAACGAGATGCTGAAAGGCTTTGGCGATTTGCTGCGCGGCAGCATTCTGGCCACTGCCGAGAGTCCGCTGCCCTTTTTTGGACTTCCCGGCAATCCGGTCTCTTCGGCAGTTACCTTTTTGCTCTTTGCCGCGCCGCTGATGGCCGCAATGGCCGGATGCCGTGAGCTGGGACCGCATTTTGTCCTGGCCAGACTGACAGAAAGTGTCCCCGGCAAGAACGGACTCACGCGCTTTCTGCCGGCTTTGTGTGATGCCAATGTTCCGATGGGAAGTCTTCCGGAGGTCAAGGCAGTCGCCACCAACGGCTCCGGTGATCTGGCTGCATTGGGCCGCTGCAACTGTTTTCTGATGTTGCCAGATGAGTTGCCCAACCCGGAGGTTGGCGACTTCGTGCGCATTCTGCCGCTCTAAAGGAATCCAATGCCTGACTCCACGCAGCTCTCGCACTTCGACGCTTCCGGCCAGGCCGCCATGGTGGACGTTAGCCACAAGTCCGCCACGCGGCGCTCGGCGACGGCTTCGGCCTTCGTAGAACTCTCTGCGGCGGTGCTGGCCGCTCTACCTACCAATCGCAAAGGCAATCCGCTGGAGGTGGCTCGCTTCGCCGGCATTCAGGCCGCCAAGCGAACCTCGGAGTTGATTCCGCTTTGCCATCCGCTGGCCCTGACTCATGTGGATGTGCAGGCGGAGGTCGTCGCTGGCGGTGTGCGCATTACGGCTACCGCGGCCACTGTCGGGCCCACGGGCGTGGAGATGGAGGCGCTCACCGCCGCCTCTGTCGCCGCTCTCACCGTCTATGACATGACCAAGGCCCTGGACAAGGGCATCGTTATCCGCAACATTCAGCTCGAAGCCAAGAGCGGCGGCAAAAGCGGGGATTTTGTGCGCGGCTAATGTTTTGTTACTTCGCCACGGGCAAGGGAACTGCCACCATCGCCGGCTTGCCTTCCTTCACCGGGGGCACAAACGGCTCTGGGCCAAGGTGGCCGCGATGGCAGGTTCCGCAGGTTACGGGCGCGCCGGAGTTTTTGACCATCGAGATGTAGTTTTTGTTGATCTCCTCGGACATGGTGAACATCAGGCGGGCGGTGGACTTTTCTTCCTTGGAGTCGTCGGCGTAGTTCAGCTTCGGCTTGCCGTTGGGGCCGATGAGTTTGGGATCTGTGGTGTGGCAGGTGCTGCAATGCACGCCCAGTCCCGCCTCCCACTGTTCCATGATCTCGTGGACCTGCTCGCCGGTCAGATCCTTGGGCAGCACCTTGAGGTTGGTGGGTGCGGGGTAGCTTTTTGGCGCAGGTGTGGGCGCCGGGGGCTGGCTGACAGCGCTGGGCGGTCCTGCCTGGGCCGCATGGACCGCTTGGGGGGATGGGACAAGCAAAACGGCTGCCAGCGTGGTTGCGGCAGTCAACGTGGCGAGAACGGCGGGAAGTGCTGGGGAAGTAAGCTTCAAGCGGTTCTGTTCCTCACGATTGGGGATGGTGTCGCAGAGCGATTTTATCTAAATGACCCCGCATTTCATCTGAATCCACGGCAAATCTTTCTCCAGACAGGTTTTTGGGGCCAGAAACGCAGCGGTTCTCCGGCAGAGCGAAGCGCAATGGCCAGTCCTCCGCTTCGTGGATGCCGATACGCGGCGTGACCAGCACCTCGGACACGATAAAGCCGTCCTCGCGCACTTGCAGCGGCGAACTGGCGTCGAGCAGATCGAGTTCGTTGTGCTCGGCGCGGTTAAGGCCCAGCGCCTGACAGAGACGGCTGGGGCCGGAGGTAAGCTGCCAGGGCTTGGCCGGAGCAGACAGGCCGCGCCGGTGCGCCATCTCGTCCATCCCTCGCAGGGGTTCGAGCGCGCGCAGCAGCACGCAGCCCGGCAGCCCCTCGGCCTCGCAACTGATGTTCATGCAGAAGTACCGGCCATAGATGGCGTAGACATAGGCGTGGCCGGCGGGACCGAAGAGTACACGATTGCGGGGCGTTACGCCGCGATAGGAATGCGCTGCCGGGTCGGGAGGATGGTTGTGCGGCCCCAGATAGGCCTCGGCTTCGACGATTCGGCCGGCGAGGATGCCGGCTTCCGTTCGGTGGGCCAGCAGCTTGCCCAGCAGGCGCGGAGCCACCCGCTCCGGCGGCGCTGCAAGGAAGGCGCGCTGCAGCGGCTGGCCCGGCCAATTTTTTTCTTGATTTGAAATTACTGGTTTTTCCATGCTTCGATGCGGGCAAGCACCTCTTCGGCGTGACCGGCGGGCGTGACCTTGCGGAAGGTGTGCAGCAGCGTCTGGTCGGGACCGATCAGAAAGGTGGTCCGCTCAATGCCCCAGACCTTCTTGCCATACATATTTTTTTCCTTCAGAACGCCAAACTGATTACAGACACTCTCGTCTACATCGGCGAGGAGTGTGTAGGGCAGTTCGTACTTGGCGCGGAATTTGGCCTGCGCCTTGGGTGTGTCCCGGCTGATGCCCAAGACCACCGCTCCGGCGTCTAACAGTTTTTGGAAGGTGTCGCGAAAGCCGCAGGCCTCGATGGTGCAGCCGGGGGTGTTGGCGCGAGGGTAAAAGAAGAGCACCACAGGCTTGCCGGCGTAATCAGAAAGGCTGACCGTCTGGTCTTCGTCGGTTTGCAGGGTGAAATTGGCTACTTTGTCATTTTCTTTCAGTTCCATGGGGGAAGCACCTCGTATGGTGAATAGAGAGCCGCAGGGGGCTGTCAGGTTGCATTATTTCCGAAGGATGGGGCAGATGTCATTGCTTGGAGCGAGATTGGTTATGGCACAGACGGGAAAAGCCACGCTGGCGACAGCGGCGCTGGCTGTGCTGTCGCTCGCGCCCTTGCTTTCGATTGCTTCGCGGCCCCTCTGGGCGCAGTACCCCGGCCAGGTTGCCAAGGATGTCAAGGACGCTCCCGTGCTGCGCTCCATCGCCGTACTGGAGTGGACTGGCGACGCGGGCAAGCCCAAGGCCAGCCGCCTGGTTCCGGTGGTGGTCTTCGACGCCGGCGAGCTTCAGGATGGATCGGTCTACCTCTCCCGCCCCGCACCTATGGCGCTGACCGGAGGGGTGGAGTACGAGTTGCAGGAAAATGGCAAGCCGCTAGGACTCTTCGATGTTCAGGGCGCAGGGCAGGAACAGGGATCCTGGGTTGGCCACGGCGCGTGGAAGCAACTCCCCGTCGCCAAGCCCAAACGCAACAAGCCGGTACAGATCGACGAGGAAGAGAGCGACCGTCCGGTTCTGCACCGCAAGCATCATGCCGATGACAGCGCTGCCGACAAGGGAAGCAGCCAGTCTGACTCCGGATCTTCCGCCCCGGCAGCCGATCCGGACCGGCCCACGCTGCACAAAAAGACCACCAGCGACAGCTCCGATACCTCCGCCACTGCCGGAGCAGACACGAGTTCCAACGCTCCCTCCGACCCAGACCGTCCGGTACTGCACAAGAAGACCAGCGAGAATAGCGCGAGCGCTTCCAGCAATCCCGATTCCAGCTCCAGTTCCGACACGGGCACGCCCTCTGATCCCGACCGTCCAGTGCTGCACAAGAAGACCAGCGATGATGCCGGGACTGTCAGCTCTGATCCTGACCGACCCACGCTGAAGAAGAACAAGAAGAAACCGGAAGACGTGGGGCATGTCGAGTCCATGGCAGATATTACCGATCCAGACCGCCCTCGGCTCAAGCGCGGCAAGGCCGATGAGGATGCTCTGGAGGTTCCGCCCACGCTGATGGGGCTGCCTGAAGAGATGGAGCAGACCGTGGCCGTCTCTGACGCCAAAAGCCGTCCCGAGCACCCCTGGAGCTTTGATTGGGCCAATCCTGAGGACGAAGGCAAGATGAAGGCGGCTCTGGAAGAGATTGCCCGCGGCGCTCTGGGGCTCAATCCCCCTCCACCAGCGCCCGCACCCGTCAGAGGCCGCAAGAAGGCGCAGCCTACGCCTCCAGCCACTCCGCTCGAGCCCGCACCGCTGATGGATGAGCAGTTCCGGGTCTTCGAGTTGGCCTATGGTTCGGGAGCCACGCTGGTGCTCTCGGCGCGTACCGATGCTGCTCCAGCAGAGCGCAAATATGTCACACTGATTGCCCAGCCCGATCTTTACGGCAATTTGCTGGTGCTGCTTAAAAATGTATCGAGCGCCGGCCATCTGGACGAGACGCCACGGCTGCGTCTGGTCGACGCTGTCGATGCTCTGGCCGACAATCGCGGCGAGTTGCTCTTTGAACTGCGTGGAGCCACCCAGCGCCAGTTCGCACTCTACCGCGTTCTTCGCGGTCAGGCGGAGCAGATCTTCATCAGTAACGAAGCGGTCTATGGTGCGGCGAATCGGGAATAGCCTGCGAACTGCCTGATGCAACGGCTTATAGCCTCCGGCAAATGCCGTAGAATACTCACTGATGGCCACCAGCGCACAAATCGAGCTTTGGCCGGCGGAGAAGGTCGCTACCCAAGCACCCGTCACGCTGGCGTCCAACGGCATTCACTATGCAACCTGGGGTGAGACCCGTTTGGCGGAGCCTGACCTGGAGCGGTTGGTCAGCGCTGTTCCCGCCACGCTCTGCGCCGCGCTGGAAAACCGCGCCTATTACTTCGTTCCTCTGGCCATTGCCGACACCGGCGACACCATGATCGCGCCGTCTTATACCGTCGATCTGGGCGACCGGGCGATCTGTCACCGCAACGCGGCTTTTGGATCGACGGAAGCGGTCTTTCTCTCCACCCGTCTGGTGGAGGATCGGTTTGGACTGGCCTTCGAATTCTTTATCAATGTGGCCCACAATTTTGTGGAGGCCGCGGGCGTGCCGGAGAGCTTTTCTACTTTGGCCTGGTCGCAGGCCGAGGCCCAGGTCCGTGGCGAAACCAGCCAGGATGCCTGGGAGACCCGCCGTCGCTCTCAGGAGAGCCGCAACAGCCAGAAGGGCATCGACGAACGCTCGCGCACCAGTTACTACGAGTCCTCGTTCTCCGACTCACTGGCTATTTACATGCTTGCTCTGGCTCTGGACTTCGACTATCACGACCTGCGCGAGCGCGAGTACCCGCTGCTGGCCGCTCCGGCTCTCGCCGAGCGCCTGCGCCATGTAGCCAGTCTCTTTCCTGCCAATGCGGGATACGAGTTTCAGATTCTGTATCGGCGCAAGGGGTAATTGAGGCGGTTAATCTTTTTAACCGAATAGAGATTCTACTTTTGCTAATACTTCTTCCAGAATCTCTTCTGGGAGTGAGTCGACCTTCTTGCCCCCTCGCGCGAGAAGATCCAATACACGCGGCTGATCGCAACGTACAATCCCAGCAGTCTCGATGCCGGTGAGCGCGACCGCAAAGCCTATCCTGCGCGCAAACTCACCTCCGCCCGTAATGGGCAAGATCACCGGAAGTTTCGTCGTCAAATTGAAGTTGGTGGGCGAAACCACAACGACGGGTCGCATTCCTTGCTGCTCACGTCCCTGCACCGGATCGAGAGAAACAAGGTAGATATCGCCCCGCTTCATATCAGTTCACGACCGACGGCTGGAGCATCTACCCACTCCCGCTCTTCCGGTGTTTGCGGTTCGGAATAATCGCATTGGGCCAGTAACTCGTCCACGGTGTAGCGAAGCCGCCGTTTAGGCTCAACCACCAGGCGACCGTCTTCGACTCCAACATGAACCGTTGCGCCTTCTTTGAGTTGCAACAGATTGAGGAGTACGGGTGGAACCGTCAACATGATGGAGCCGCCGACTTTGCGCAGGTTGGTGCTGTGCATGGCAGACCCTCCCTGGCGACGATTATACGAAAATATAATATGGCCTGCGAAAGTTAATTTGAATTGCGGCTTGTCTTGAAAGCCAAGCCGCAATGAACCAACTTTGTGCTTCTTTTTACACCCCGACCTCGGCAAACATCGTCGCCACAGCGGTGCGCCAGCGTTGCAACTCGGCGCGGTCGCCTAGCTTGAACTGCTGAGTGGCTTCGGAAATCATGGTGCGCTTGCCGTAGAGTTCGTCGGTGACGCGGTCGGCCAGATCGGGCAGGAAGAGGTTTTTGCCGCCTTGTCCGCCTACCGTCCCGCGCAGGGCGCTGTTCTCGTAGAGTTCGAACTTCTTTTCTTCGCCGAAGTAGCCGTTGCGGACCACGTGCACGATGCCGCCTTTCATGTGCTCCATGTAGTCCTTGAGCAGCTCCAGGCTGTCGCGCTGTCGGTTGATGACCCACAGGGTAATCAGCGGGCGAGCCAGTTCGCGCAAGGAGTCCAGCAGAATGGGCGCGTGCTTGTGCACAGCGGCGTTGCTCTGCGCGGGCGTGTTGACAATGATCGTCTTGAAGGGCGAAGCGTCGCAGATGTTGACCAGGCGAATCCAGCCATCGACGTCGTCCAGATCCAGCACTTCTCCTTCGGTGGTGCTGCCGTAGCAGCGGAAGACGTCGGGGTTGTTGGTATCCGCATCGATCAACTTCAAATACTTGTGATTGACCGCGTAATAGTCCAACAGGGCCATGGTGGTCAGAGATTTACCCACGCCGCCTTTGCTGCCGCTGACAAGTATGATTGGCTGGTTCATGCCATGCATCGTAGCAAATGAATTTGCCACTGGATACGGCTTTGCACTGTCTGCATCAACAATTAATTCCACTTCCGGGTCAGGAATTTTGTCCGGCGCAAAGTGGGTTATTGAAAGTGGACTGGAAGACTCAGAAAGATCGGCGGCAGGAGGGAGAAAATCGCCGGAAAATGGGGGCGAGTCGAGGCTGTTCGGCGGGGCTGCATGCTGAGTTTCTGAGAGAGGCATGGATACCTCTTCTTGCTCGACGGGCAAGGGCTCGGCGGCAGGTTGTGAACTGCCGCCGAACTGCCTGCGTAAGGCTTGCTTAAACAGCTTTCTCTGGCGCGGAGTAAGCAATGCGACCTTCGCTGATCGTCCAGTGCACCTTGCCCCGCATCGTCCAACCGTCAAAGGGGGTATTGCGCGACTTGGAAAGGGTGTCGGCGGCGCGATAGGTCCACTCCGCTTTGGGGTCAAAGACCATGACGTCGGCAAAGCTGCCTACAGCCAGCGTGCCACGGCCCTTCATGCCCAGCAGAGCGGCCGGCTGGGCGCTCAACAGGCTCAGAACGCGGCCCAGAGGAAGCTTCCACTCCTTGTGCAGCCATTGCAGCGACAGGCCCAGCGCGGTATCCAGGCCGGTAATGCCGTTGGGAGCGCGCTCGAACTCGATCTCCTTCTCATGCGCGGCGTGGGGCGCGTGATCGGTGGCGATGGCGTCGACCACACCGTCGAGGATGGCCTCAATGAGGGCGTCGCGGTCGGCTGCCGAACGCAGCGGCGGGCACATTTTGGCGTTGGTGCTGTACAGGCCCACATGTTCTTCAGTAAGCAGGAAGTGATGCGGAGCGACTTCGCAGGTGACGCGCAGCCCGTTGCGCCGCGCCTGACGCACAGCGGCCACTGCTGCCGCCGTCGAGACGTGGGCTACGTGCAGATGAGAGCGAGCATCGCGCAGTTCCGTAACCAGGCGAATATCGCGCTCCACAATCGAGGACTCGGCCTCGTTGCTCATGCCGCGCAGTCCCAGTTTGAAGGCCATGGCCCCGGCGTTCATGCTGGCGCCTTGGGTGAGCCGCGTGTCCTCGGCGTGCTGGATGACGCTCAGGCCGACCCGCGCCGCCGCAGCCAGCGTCTCGCGCATCACGCCGTCCTTGAGGATCGGCTTGCCATCGTCGGAGACAGCCACGGCCCCGGCCGCTTTGAGGGCGGCAAAGTCATTGAGATTTTCGCCCTTGGAACCGCGTGTAGCGGCGGCGATGGGAAAGACCCGAATGCGCGCTCCGCGCTCCGGCTGCAACATCCAGCGGGTGATCTCGGGTGAATCATTGACCGGGCTAGTATTGGGCATTGCGGCTACGGCAGTGAAGCCTCCAGCAGCGGCGGCTGCGGTGCCGCTGGCGATGGTCTCCTTGTAGCCCTGACCGGGTTCACGCAGGTGGACGTGCATATCGATCAGGCCCGGGGCTACGGTGAGGCCGGTGGCGTCGATGACCTCGGAACCATTGGCCTGCTTGCACTTGCCTGGTGCGGTGATCTCCACCACGCGGCCGTCTTTGAGGAAGACGTCCTTCAGTCCGTCCACACCGGCGGCCGGATCGATCAGGTGGCCTCCGCGAATCAGCAATGCCGTCATGCGCGGCCTCCGACAGTTTCAAGTTTTCGTACAGATCGGATTTCCTCAAAAGTGAGGCTGAATCCTTCAGATTGTTCTGAAGATGTTTTTTGGGGATCAGAAGTCACATCCCAGAAGAACACGTCCGAGTCAGAATCAAGATCGAATATAGAAATCACCTTAATCAGCCGATTTTCGCCATTTTCGGTTTTGATTTCAACAATCTGATCGATGTTTTCCTTGAGCAATTCGAGATCGGACTGCGTCATCTTTCACCTCGATCATTTGTTCCAATCCTCGGCGCTCGCCCAGAATAGCAACTTCGCCGGGAATCGCACAATGCATGCCAGAACAGCGATCACAGACAGGCTACAATTCCGGTGAGCGAAAGGGAAGCCTCCGATGCCGCTTTACGGGGATGCCTTTGATTGGATGCGGGCCAACTTTGAGCGCATTGCACGGGGAGACAAGCCGCCCGGAGTCATCATCGGTACTCTCACGGTAGAGCAATTAAACGCGCTCAACCGGATACGTGCCGCTCATAAACCGCCGCTACCCCCGGTGACGGACGAAGTGCTCTTCTACGGACGGCATCTCTATGGAAGCCGCGTGGTTCGCGACGGCTATACGGTCGAAGACGTTTTCGATCAGATCGCGAGCGCGATGAGTGGGGATTCGGTGCTGGTTCCGCACCCCCGTAGCACCGTTCTACAAAATCCGCGCAGCCGCGCTGACCGTTACGGAAATATGGTGATGGATTTGGCGGTTCTGGAATGCACAGCTCATCATCCCCGCCCGGAACTGTTCTCGGTAATGCCCAAAGGCGACAAGAACAAGCCGAAAACGAAAAAGACCGCCTGAGCGGTCCCTTTCGTCAAGAATAAGCGGCTCGCCCGGGTAACACGTTCAGTCCGGCAGCACCAACCGCTCTCCTAGAGTATCCGCTCTATATCAGAAACACGTCAACGGATTTCTTTATCCCTTCGCCGCCAGCGCCCGCTCCACCACCGCCATGCGAATGGCCACGCCGTGGCGCACCTGCTCCAGAATCAGAGACTGCGGCCCGTCGGCCACTTCGGAGGTGATCTCCAGCCCGCGAATGATCGGTCCGGGGTGCAGCACAAGCGCATCGGGCGCCAGTCGCGCCATGCGTTCGGTGTTGAGTTGATAGCGAACCTTGTACTCTTCCAGATCGACCTGCAAGCCGGCCAGCCGCTCGGCCTGAATGCGCAACATCATGATTGCCTGGCTTTGTTTTACCGCGGCTTCAAAGTCGCGCTCTATGGTCACTCCCGGCGCAGCCTGGGCGGCAATCTCGGGCAAGAGTTCTCTGGGCCCGCAGAGCAGAACCCGAGCACCCAGACGGGGCAGCAAGGTCATGTTGGAGCGCGCCACGCGGCTGTGCAGAATATCGCCTACGATGCTCACCGTGACGCCGCTGAGGGTTTCGGCGGTGATGGTTTCAATCCCCGGCCGCAGGTGGGCCAGCAGGGCACGCAGGTCGAGCAGCGCCTGGGTGGGGTGCTGATGCATTCCATCGCCGGCGTTCAACACCGGCAGGCGGGTCTCGGCTTCCAGCAGCCACGGGGCTCCACTGGAGGAGTGGCGCAGAATGATGGCCTCCGCTCCCAATGCGCGCAGGGTCAGACCGGTGTCTTTGAGGGACTCGCCCTTTTCAATGCTTGAAGAGAGGCTGGAGACCAGCGTCGTGTCCGCGCCCAGTCCCTTGGCGGCCAGCTCGAAGCTGGTGCGGGTCCGGGTGGAGGACTCATAGAAGAGCAGCGCCACCCGCCGCTTGGCCAGAATGCGGGCTCGCTCCAGGGGGTCGGCGTTTTCCAAAAAGTTGGCCCGGCGCAGCAGGTGGCTCAGCGCCTCCAGGCTCAGATCGTCGGCCGAGAGCAGCGAGCCGGGATGGTAGGGAAACGGAGAGGCAGGTACCGGCGGCGGGTGAATCGTGCGGCGGGTCGGTGTGGCTGTTGCATTCATGCGTGGTCTATACCGGAGCACCGGGCTCCGGGCCGGTTGGTCTTTCAGCTTCTAGCTTCTAGCCAATAGCTTTTTGGCCCCAGCCTTGAGCTGAAAGCTAGAAGCTAGTAGCTTTCAGCTGCTTTTTCAATCTGCCCGCTCGACGAGCAGCACCTGTTCGTCGTTGTCGACTTCCTGGAACTTCACTTCGATAATCTCGCGGCTGCTGGTGGGCACACGGCGGCCGATGTAGGTAGCCTCGACCGGCAGTTCGCGGTGGCCACGGTCGATCAGCACAGCCAACTGCACACGGCGCGGACGGCCATGGTCAAAGAGCGCATCCATCGCGGCGCGTATGGTGCGACCGGTGTAGAGCACGTCGTCACAGAGCACGACATCGCGACCGTTGATGTCGAAGCCGATTGCTCCCTTTGTTACCACCGGGCGCACATCCGCTGTAGACAGGTCGTCGCGATAGAACTGGATGTCGAGTACGCCGGTGTTGATCGGACGCTTTTCGATGCCGGAGATCAGCTTGCCCAGTCGCTCGGCCAAAGGCACGCCGCGGCGCTTGATGCCGACCAGGGCCAGATCCGTGCTGCCGTTGCTTTTTTCAACGATCTCGTGGGCCAGGCGCACCAGGGTACGCTCAATCTCGGAGGCCGACATCAGCCGCCCCTTCACGCGCAGGGATACATTTTGCGATTCGCTCATGAATGCTCTCTTGCCGGATTCCCTCACGGCTTGGTCGGTTGGGACTCTGTACTTTGAATGAGGCACTGACAGTACACAGCAGCACCCTTGCCGCAAACCCCGTTGCGGCAATCTCTCTCGCAGGATGATACGAGGGGTTGGGCTTCCAGGGCAAGTTGGCTTAAAGCAATGGTCTGAAAAACCTTGGCGCTGGCCGGAATCGGGAGGCGCTTCAGCGCCGCGCGATCTCAATTGACGCGCAAAAACGCAGCTCTACATCTCGGAACGGCGACGGCGAACGATCATACGTGCACCCAGAGCGCCTCCGCCAGCGGCAAAGAGCAGCAGGAAGAAGGAACCGGTGGCCAACTCTCCAGCCCACATTCCCGCGCGGCCTTCGGGCGACAACTGCCAGGCCAGAAACTGGGCATGAAATGCCTGTGACTGTGCAGTATCTGCCGGAGTAATGCCCGCTGTCATTTGCTGGCTCAGTTCCACGCGGCTCTTCCACTCGGCATCCATCTGGCTGGAGCGGTGCAGCACAAACCGATCCACAAAGACCGCAGCGCCGCTGATACTGAAGGCCAGCCAGGCGGCCATGATTCCTGTCACAAGACCAATACGCGCGCCTGCGCCTACGGTGATCCAGGCGGGACGCTCGCTGCGCATATATAGAATCACCGCCCAGGCAGCGGCGACCGCTGTCCACATCATGCCCAATCCGCCAAGCGGCGAGGGTTCGCTGCTCAGCATTCCAGCCGGAACAGCCAGAATCAGCGCGGAGCGCAGCGCCGGCTTCCAGGCGATGGTGTCAGCATCGCGAACCACGGCCTCGCCCCAAGGCTCAGCCGGAGCCGGACCCGCGGGGGCGCTGTCAGAAGCATAGGTGAGTTGCGGGAGACCGCAGACAGGGCAGTAGCAGTTGTCCTCGTGGACGGTCTGATGGCAGCGTGTGCAGGTCTTCTCCATACACTTAGAGCCTACAGCAAAACCAGAGTCGATGTGTCACGAAACAAATCATTCAAGTCGACGCGATTATCAGGTTGGAGCCCCCAACGACAGGTCTTCGTCGTTGGGGTGGAGCGAGCGACGACCTGCCAGGGTGCTCATCAAGATATCGTAACTCTGGTTTTGCTCAACGCATTCGGGCGGCACGCGGTTGATCAGCGTGTAATCTGAGCCGCCCGGTCAACCACAATCTTCTCGGCTGCCCGTAGAACCTCGTCCAGCGTCAAGTGGGTGGAGTCGAGCAGGACGGCGTCGTCGGCAGCCCTGAGCGGCGAGTCGGCGCGATTGCGGTCGCGCTCATCGCGGGCGCGCAGGTCGCGGATCACCCCTTCGGCCTGAGTCTTGGGGTCCCAGCCCATCTGATCAACCCGGCGCATGCCACGCACGGAGGCGTCGGCATCGAGAAAGATCTTGACCTCGGCGTTGGGAAAGACCACGGTGCCGATGTCGCGGCCTTCCATCACCACTCCGCCGGCATCGCCCAACTGCTGTTGCAAACCGACCAGCCATGCGCGAATGGGGGTCAATACGCTGACCCGCGATGCGCCATCGCTGATGGCAGGGTCGCGCAAGAGCGCGGTGACGTCCTCGCCATCGAGCAGAACGCGGTTGCCCGTAGTGCCCGGCTCCAGACGGATGCTGGTTTGAGCGGCCAGCGCCACCAGAGCAGCGCTATCGTCCAAAGAGATCGCCGCGCGCAGGGCCTTGAGTGCAAAGGCGCGGTACATTGCTCCGGTTTCCAGGTTGAGCAGGCCAAACGTTTCAGCCAGATGGCGGGCAATGGTGCTCTTGCCCGCCCCGGCTGGGCCATCGATGGCGACGACGAACTTGCGCGCCACATTGGAAAAATCAATCGAGCCGCTGGCCTCTGTGCTCATCCGCGCTTCTTTGCTCCCTGGCTGCTGGGCCGGGCGTTGGAAGTGAACCGCGGCTTACCAGCCGGACGGGCACTGCCCGCGGTGGTCGGCTTGCGGCTGGCGGAGTGAGCGGAAGAATCCTTGCGGACCGGGCTGGAGCTACGCGCCGTGCTGGAGTTTCCAGCCGGCTTGCCTGCCGTCGCGCTGCGCTGCTTCCAGGCAGGAGCGTCGGACTTGGCGAAATTGCCGGCAGGACGCGCACCGGAGGTCGAGCGGCTGCCTGACGCCGGGCGGGCGGAACCAGAAGCGGGACGCGAACTGCCTGCGGAACGAAGTCCCGACGCGGGACGCGAGCCACCCGTGGGACGTGATCCAGAGGCCGGACGGGCACCCGAAGCAGGACGTGATCCTGACGCGGGGCGTGATCCAGAAGCGGACCGAGCGCCAGAAGACGGGCGAGACCCGGATGTGGGACGGGAACCAGAAGCCGAACGCGTTGCCGGGCGGGCGCTGGAGGCTGGACGGCTGCCCGACGCACTGCGTGCTCCGTTGGAAGGCCGGCGGGAATCCGAGGCTGGACGACGTGCCGGGTGCGACTCCGCAACGGCGGGGCGGGGCGCTGGCTGGCTGCTGGCTGCTACTTGCGCCAACTTGTGCTCCACGGCCTTGGACTCGGGGCGATTGCGATCCGAACGGTCCACCAGCGGCTTGCCGCTCGCGGGACGGCCCGGAGCATGTACCTTGGGTGTTTCTTCGGGAGTCTCTTCTGTGCTTACTTCCGCAACTGCGATTACGGTGTCGAGCACTTCAACTGCGGGAGCGGGAGCTTCTTCGGTCTTGACCGGCTCGCGCACACCAGCGAGAGAAGCTTCCATGTCCTCTTCGTAGTCGTCCAGATTCTTCAGGTAATAGGCAGAAGAGGGCAGATTGGCGTTGGCATAGATGCTGGTAGCCACGGCAAACTCCGGCAATGTTCCCGCAACATAGAAGTGCGGCGCGTGGCCGAGAGAAAGCGTATGCACCTGACGGGTTGCCACCAGGCCGCGCAGCACTTCGCGCACCTTGCTGCGCGCCGTCAGCGCCGAGAGGAAGACTTCGACGTCTTCCATGGAGGCGGCAATCACGGCCTGCAAATAAATGGAGGCCAACACGGAGATCGCCGTCACCTGGGAGGTGGAAGCGCCTTCGGCAATGGCTTTTTGGAAGCGCTGGCGGAGCAGTTGCCACTCGGCAGCCTTGCCAGGGGCTTGAATGACGGGAATAATGCGGAGCTGTTGCCAGAGTTCGGTGATGGCGCGCAGAACGGCCACTTCGGTGACTTCACGGCCCAGTGTATGAGTGAGATTACTAATGGTGGCATCGCCCGCTTCGAGCAGCTTGTATGCCTGCACGGCCAGCGGAGAAACCTGTCTGGAGCCCGTCAGTTGCGGGGTGCGACGCCAGTCGCGGTCGCCACGCAATGCATAAACGTAAGGAAGAACCCAGCCCGCCACGACATAATCCGGCTGCTCGCCGGGTAGACCCAGCAGGTTGAGCCGAACCGCCACGCCATCCAGTTCCAGGCGCACGAGCAGCTCTTCAGCCGCCGCAATTTTGGGGGGATCGGGGGTCGCGTCTCGCTGACCGGCTACGGCCTCGACAAACGATGGCGCAATGGAGGAGGAAAACTGCCGCCTCGGCAGAAATAGACACAAGCCCGTCTCTTCAATCCAGGTGCGGGCATCTTCCAGTGTAAGAGTACCGTTTCCATTGTGGCGCATACGTTCCGCGCGCGATGCTTCCAATTGCTCCGATGTCAAAGAAAAACCTCACTTCCAGGCTGGCGCTGACGCCGGGCGACCCTTTCTCCTAAGAGGAGGACGCCACCTTCCCGCTTGCGCTAAATACGATGGAAGGCCCGATATATCTCCTTCCAAGAATACAGCAAAGCGATTGGACGTCCATGGGGACAAGAGGTTGGATGGCTGGTTTTTGCTAATTCTCTCAAAAGCCACTCCATGCGCAGCTGGTCGAGGGGCATATTGATCTTGACGGCGGCGTGGCAGGCGATGGAGGCGGCAATACGCGCCCGGAGCGATGCAAGATACTCATTCCGTTCAACTTGCCCGGATTCAGAGCTGCATTGCTCGATCACCTCGGTCAACATGCGCTCCAACTCCGCTCCTTCCAGTCCGACGGGTGCTGCTTTGACTGCAAGTGTTTGAGGTCCAAAGGGTTCTACTTCGAATCCGTTACCCTCCAGCTCCTCCGCGATGCGTGCGAAGACTACCATTTGCCAGGGCTTCAATTCCACCAGCATGGGCATCAGAAGGCGCTGGCGCTGGACCCCTTCGACCTGGCGCTCTCTTAAAATTTTTTCAAAAAGGATGCGCTCGTGTGCCACATGCTGGTCGATTATCCACAGGCCATCCTCACCCGTGGCCAAAATAAACGACTCCCGCAACTGCCCCAGAGGGCGCAGCGAGGCCAGGTGGTTCAGATTGGTCGCTGCCTGTTCGAGCTCGACCATGGATGTAGCGGCGGCGGTTCCGGGGCTGGGCGGAGTGATGCCGGCATAGTCTGCTCCGCAACTGTTGCCCGCCTCTTGCGCCGCGCCTGCGCCCGGCTGAAAGAGCGCCGCCGCAGCATCGCCCCAGCTCTGCTGGTCGGTCCATCGACTCGGAGAGATGTTCTGCGCGGTAAAGGGCAGCTTGCCGGGAACTGCCGTGGGCAGTTTTTCTGACAGTTCAAAAGACGCAGCTTCCGTGTTCCCACCCTGATAGACGCCCGAAGGCTCATCCGGTGAACCGGGCAGCGGCGAGACCGGGGGCGGCATCAGAGATTCGCTGGCCAGCGGCGCTCTGCCGGCATCGTAAAAACCGGCCACCGGCCGGGCCTTGATCAGCGCTCCGCGTAAACTGTCACGCACAAAGTCGTGAATCATCCCCTGCTGGCGGAAACGGACCTCGGTCTTGGCGGGATGGACATTGACGTCTACCTCTTCGGGCGGCATTTCCAGAAAGAGCAGCACTACCGGGAAGCTGGTCGGCGGAATCACGTTGCGGTAGGCCTCGGTGATGGCGTGCAGCAGCAGACGGTCGCGGATCAGCCTTTTGTTCACAAAGATATAGATCGAGTTGCGATTGAGCTTTTGCAGTTCCGGCTTGCTGAAAAAGCCGGCAATGCGAAGGTTCCCAGGATCGCGCTTGGGTTCGTCCGGGTCTATCTTCCAGGGCGGAGGCTCGGGCAGCCCGCCGCGTTCCAGTGGCAATTCGGCAGCTACCGGAAGCAGTTGCTCCAGCGTCTCTTTGCCGAAGATCTGGTAGATGCGCTCCGCCGTGCGCGCCACCGGGGGCGCGGAGACGATGGTGTGGGTAGCCGAAAGCAGCTCGAAGTGCTTTTCCGGGTGAACCAATGCGTAATGAGTCACCAGCGCTGTTACATGGGAGAGTTCAGTCGATTCTGCGCGCAGAAACTTGCGCCGCGCCGGAGTATTGAAGAAAAGATCGGCTACAGCGATGGTGGTTCCCGGCGGCAGTGCGGCATCGTCCACATGCAGAATCTTGCCGCCGGCGATCTCGATGCGGGTTCCTGCCGCTTCGTCGCCGGTTGCCGTCTCCAGCGTCACACGGGCTACAGAGGCAATCGAGGGCAGGGCCTCTCCACGAAAGCCCAGTGTTGCAATGGACAAAAGATCGTCGGCCGTGCGCAGTTTGCTGGTGGCGTGGCGCTCAAAGGCCAGCAGGGCGTCGTCGCGGTTCATGCCATGGCCGTCGTCGGCGATGCGAATCAGCCGCCGCCCGCCCGCTTCCACCTCGACACGGATGCGGTTGGCCCCAGCGTCCAGAGCATTTTCCAGCAGCTCTTTGACCACAGAGGCTGGGCGATCGACCACTTCGCCGGCGGCGATCTGGTTGGCTACCTGGTCGGAAAGTACGCGGATACGGCCCATATCGATTTAGGGTAACGCACACGGGGGATAAGGGAACAGGCGAGGCTGGATTCAAGGGGTAATTCATTTTAAGAGCACAAACGCATCCTACCCGCGCAGAATTTCTGTGCATCCTTGGCTCGTGTCCCTTCAGAAGATTTTTCCGCTTTGTCATATTGACCCCCGAAAACCCCTTTGCGTAAATTTAGTCGCAAGGGTTAAGTTAGCCATGAGTGACACCAAGACTCAATTCGCTCCCACGGACAAGACCCGTTCAGGGCGCCCGCGCAATCCCTTCCGGCCTGGTGCCGGGCATATGCCCCCTTTTCTGGCGGGACGCAAAGCGGAAGAAACCTCTTTTCGGCGTCTGCTGGAGCAGGAACAGATTTTGCAGAACATGATCCTGACCGGGCAAGCCAGATCTTATAGGTGCAGTTAAGGAATCTCTGATCGGGTTCCATTTTCGGCGGAACCTTCCTCGGGCGCTAAAGTCCAAGGTTATTTTTCAGCAACTTGTGGCACGAATGAAGCCGTGCCTTTCAAAATATCGCCTTGAATAGAGGTTCCTTCATTCGCTCTCAAATAAATAAAAATGCCGCCCACAGGCGGCATTTTTTAACTTTGCATGGCTCGCGAGAAGATCTAGATCCCCACGCCGAACTCGCCCGACTGCTTTTCGTCGGTGTTGGAGTAGAAGTCGTAGGGGGTGCGGCGATTGAACTTGTAGCGGCTGCGCAGTTCACGGCCCACCACAATGCCCAGCGCGGCGATAGCCATGCCAACGGACAACCAGCCAATCACGCGCAGCTTTTTCGATTCTCCGCCAGTTTCCTCAGCGGTTGTGATGGTCTCCAGTTCCGTGGACATAAGCCCTCCCTTGGCTAGAATGATAGCGCACTGAGACAACGGTTTGCAGCCGCGCGTACCGATTGACGATCCGCTTTTGTTTACTCAGTTGAGTCGATTTGGGCAATCCATGCGGCCTTTTCCTTCAAGGGAAGAAAGCTGGCCTGAAAGGAATTGGTCGCCAATTGGCGCAGTTCCTTGCGGGTAAAGCCCTGCTCGGTGTGCGCCAGCAGGTACTCGTTGGCCAGATCCGAGCCGAAAAACGCCGGATCGTCAGAGCTGAGCGTCACCAGCAGGCCACGGTCAAAGTAATCACGCAGGGGGTGCTCCTGAATTGAGCGGCAGACGCCGGTCCGCACGTTTGAAGTCAGGTTCAGCTCCAGTGGAATACGGCGGTCTTTCAACTCCATCATCAACCCCGAGTCGTGGCGTGCCGACAGAGCATGGCCGATACGCTGGGAGCCGATGCGCAGAGCCTCCCAGATGGCACCGGAGCCGGTCGTTTCCCCGGCGTGGTTGGTGAGCCGCAGTCCTGCTGACGCTGCTTCGGCATAGAGGGTACGGAAGGGTTCCGAGCCGGTTCTGCGCTCGTCGCCGCCCAGGCCGATACCGATGATCGAAGGATACTGGGGGCGCAGTTCGGCCGCCTTGTGGAAGACCCGCTCGGCTTCCTGCACCGTAAAGTGACGCACGGCGTCGAAGATCCAGTACAGTGAGAGGCCCAATTCGCGCTCAGCGCGCAGGCGAGCCTGCTCCAATCCGGCAAAGATGGGCTCGAAGGCTTCGGGATCGTGATTGCGGAAGAGATACACCACGCCCACCGAGATGAAGACCTCGGCATGGACCACGCCCTGGCGGGAGAGCTGTTCCATCATGCGCCAGGCTGCGAGTTCGTAGTCCTCGGGACCAATCAGCAGCCGGGTGACGGCCTTGAAGGCTTCGAGAAAGCCGGTGAAATCCTCGAAATGATAGAGAGCTTCGGCTTCGCAGAGGGTCAACGGCTGCGCATCGTGGCGGGTGCTCAGCTCCACCAGAGTCGAGGGCAGAATGGTGCCCTCGAGGTGCAGGTGCAACTCGGCTTTGGGAAGCCGGCGAATGAAATCAGTCACGTCCGACATGAAAACCAATCTACCGGAGCTTGGCGAACTCCGAGCGGTGGCGGCTGTAGAAGAAGTAGATCAGCAGTCCAATCACCAGCCAGGCAAAGAAGGCTGCCCAGGTCATTACTTCAAGACCCAACATGAGAACGATACAGAAGACAATGCTCAACACAGGAAAGAGCGGCCCCATGGGAACGCGGAAGCCGCGCGCCCGTTCCGGCTCGCGGTAGCGCAGAATCAGTACCGCAATCGAGACCAGCACAAAGGCAAAGAGCGTGCCGATGTTGGAGAGGTTCGATACGGTTCCAATGTCGAGCAGGCCCGCGGGAATGCCGACTACAAAGCCCGCCACCCAGGTCGCTACGGCCGGAGTGCGGAATTGCGCGTGGATGCGGCTGAAGATCTTGGGCAGCAGACCGTCGCGAGACATGGCGAACCAGACGCGCGCCTGACCCAACTGGAAGACCAGGATCGACGAGATCATGCCCAGCATGGCGCCGATCAGCACAAAGAGCCGCACCCAATGCAGGCTGGCGCCACCCGGCATCAGCGAAAGCTTCTTCAGCGCGTTGACCACCGGTGCCGCATCGCCCATCACCGACTGCCAGGGCACAATGCCACTGAGCACGATGGCCACGCCGCCGTAGAGGATGGTGCAGGCCACCAGGGTCGCCAGAATGCCAAACGGCACATCGCGCTGGGGGTTCTTGCACTCCTCGGCCGCAGTTGAAACCGAGTCGAAGCCGATGTAGGTGAAGAAGATGATCGAGCCGCCGGTGAGCACGCCGGTCCAGCCGTTGGGCATGAAGGGGTGCCAGTAGTGGGGCTTTACGAAGCTGGCGGCGGTGAAGATGAAGACCAGAATGGCGGCGATCTTGATCAGCACCAGGATGTTGTTGGTGCGAGCCGACTCCCGGATACCGCGAACCAGAATCACCGTCAGAATCATGACGATCAAAAAGGCGGGAATATTGAAGCCGAAGTGCCAGCCGGAGCCGTAAATGTCGTTGCCGGCCAAGTCCTGCAATCCCGTGGGCAGGTAGGCGGGGGAGATCCACTTGGCGGGAAGATGAAGCCCGAACCAGTCCAGCAGATCGACGGTATGGGCGGCAAAGCCCACGCTGACGCTCATATTGCTGAAGGCGTATTCGAGGATCAGATCCCAGCCGATGATCCAGGCCACCAATTCGCCCATGGTGGCGTAGGTGTAGGTGTAGGCCGAGCCGGCGATGGGAATCATCGAGGCCATCTCGGCGTAACAGAGCCCGGTAAAGATGCAAACGATAGCCACCAGCACCAGAGAAAGTGCCAGCGCCGGTCCTGCTCCTGGCCGTCCCGCCATCGCCGTGTGATGCATCAGAAAATGCAGCAGCGGCGTGTCGCCGATGGAGGGCACATCAAACTTTTGGCCGGCCATGGCCGTGCCGATCACGGTGAAGATGCCCGAGCCGATCACCGCCCCGATGCCAAGTGCGGTCAAAGACCATGGTCCCAGGGTTTTTTTGAGTGATTTTCCGGGTTCTTCCGAGTCCAGGATCAGCTTGTCGATGGACTTGCGGGCGAACAGTTGTTTGAGCAGGGCGATTCTCCTGGTCCTGCACTGCGCAGGAGACCTGTCGGATCAAAGCTTCCCGCAACCAGAGCGACCAGGCCCGAAGCAACAGGTACAGGTTTCCCGAAGGAATCCTGACCAGAAGGATCGGGGCCACGCAGGCTGGCCTTCGCACACAGGGTAGAGAAAGGCCATCGGGAGGGGGAAGGCAGGTTGGGTTCCGGCTCAAGGAAGGAGCGCGGAACCCAATGCAACAACGAAACTTCTGCTTAGCGCTTGGACTGACCGCGCGCCAGCTTTTTGACCTTCTGTTTCTTGGAGCCGCGGGGCTCAGTCTGCTTCGGCTTTGGTGCAGTCTTCTTGCGGGCGGCCCGCTTCAGCTTCTTGCGTTCTGCACGGTCTTCAATCTTGGTGGTATCTGCCACGTGTAACCTCTTTCACTGCAATCTCTTCTGGTTTCCCGCTCGCCGGGTACATATGACCTATATGTTAACAGGGATTGCGCTCAGGGGAAAGCGCCCCTATTTGGATGGTCTGTGAATCAGCTTCGGCGGCAATCCATTTCCATCGTACAATGGAAGTGGACCCGCATTTTCCTGCCTGCAGTAGCGATGGTCGATCGTGACCCGCTTCTGCCTTTCCAGAAAAGTCCAGCCTGCTCGGCTTTGGTCTCCGTAACGCTCCGGACGAGCTCCGCACCTCACGCACCAATCACCGCGTTGACCGGAGTTCCACCATGCGTTCCGACCAGATCCACCGCGCACTTGCGCAGGGCATCAATCGCTTTGAAGTCTGCCAGTTAACAGCCAAAGGCGTGAAGGCCACGCACAAGACAGGCTCCCGCTTTGAGGACACGATCAATGATGTCCTGCAGTATATCGGCACCCACGACAAGCACAAGGACAGCTCACACCCCTCCGCTGAAGAGCGCGCCGCCAAGGCCCTGAAGCCGGCAGCTTAGAGCAGCAGGCAAGCAAGTTTGCCGGTCGGCACCCAGCTGACCGGCGGTATGTTCAGGGCAAAAGTATCTTATTCATTCAATCTCTCTCTCCAGTCGTTCCCGACAAAAAACGCAATGCAAGATCAATAAAAAATGAGTAATGAAAGAGGCTCGGGCCTGAAGACCGGGGACTCTCAGCTTGCTCCCTTCGCCGGTTTCATGCGCAGCGGGTTGGCAATGCCGAGGCCGGACTTTTACAAGCGGTATGAATTCAGCATCTTGTGGCAAAGTTGCGGGCACGCTCCAGTGTGTGTCGCAAAAGTACTTGATAAAAGAGTGTGTCTTCGGCCCGCGGTATCTCAGAATTGCAAAATGTGGGAGGACGGCGGATACATCAGGCGTCATTTCGGGTAGGGAGATCCTGCTGTTAAGGGGATTTTGTGCATTCATCACAGGATCCTTACCTTTCGTGGAGTATTCTGCGAGAGATATTGCGATGAATCAATTCGCATGGGCACCGGAATGGTGAAAAGGGAGAGTGGATCGATGAAGATCAGTGCGCGCAATGTGCTTGCAGGCAAGGTGAAGGAAATCACCAAGGGTGCGGTCAATTCCCAGGTAACGCTGGTGCTGGACGGCGGGGCTTCCGTGGTCTCAATCATTACCAACTCCAGTGTGGCTTCACTGGGGCTGACCGTGGGCGGCGCGGCGTTTGCGATCGTCAAGGCATCGGAAGTCATCGTCGGCAAGGGGCTGGACGGGGCCAAACTGAGTGCCCGCAATGTGCTCGCTGGCGTAGTGACCAGCGTGCTGCAAGGCGCGGTCAATAGCGAAGTGGAGATTGCGCTGACGGGTGGAACCGTAGTGGTTGCCTCCATCACCAAGGAGAGCGTGGACAAGCTGGAACTGAAGTCCGGTGAAGCGGTGAGCGCGATCGTCAAGGCTTCCAACGTGATGATTGGCGCGTAATGCCATTACCTTCCGAGAAGGCATCGGAAGGCCATCGCTACAGGTTTGATTGTTGACTGTGACGCATCCGACGCCGGCAATGAGAGGCACTTCATTGCCGGCGCGGAGGCGCGTCAGAGAGTTGCATCGCGCCGCGCGAAGATCGCAGGCCGTGTGGCGCAAAGTTGTTTCTGTTCTGATCTCTGTATTGTAAAAGCGACTCTGTTGTGCATAGAATGCAGTTATTGCGGTTCAAAGTCAGCGTTTTCAACTTGCTGCCCATGGGCCATCACAACCCAAAGAAAAATGTAGCGACGGGATCGTTCATTGACAGCAATGACCCGGCAAGGAGATCAAGTGATCGCTGAATCCTCGAAGATGCACCTGGCATTGAAATTGCGCGGCGTGGCGTTGGTTGTGGTTGCGGCTTTGTTGTTCGGCGGCAGCGGTGTGGCGCAGAGCAAGCTGACTATCTCTGCCGCGGCCAGTTTGAAGGAAGCTATCGAGGACGCCGAAAGCGTCTATCGGCACGGCCACGGCGATGTGGACTTCACCAATAACTATGGGGCTTCGGGAATGCTGGCGGCGCAGATCGATCAGGGCGCGCCGGTGGATATTTTTCTTTCTGCTGCGGCGAAGCAGATGGACGATCTGCAAAACAAGGGCTTGATCGCGACTGAAACGCGGCGCAATCTGCTGCGCAACGCCCTGGTGTTGATTGTGCCGATGGGCTCGCAGTTGCGGGACTTTCAGGGGCTGACGCAAGCCTCTGTGCGGGTGATCGCGGTGGGTGATCCGGCCAGCGTTCCGGCGGGCCAGTATGGCAAGCAGACCCTGACGGCACTACATCTGCAAGATCAACTGCAGGCGAAATTTGTCTTTGCCAAGGATGTGCGTCAGGTGCTGACCTATGTGGAAACAGGCAACGCCGATGCGGGCCTGGTCTATGGCAGCGACGCGTTGACCTCGAGCAAGGTGCGCGTGGTGGCTACGGCTCCCGATTCGTCGCATGATCCGATTGTCTATCCGGCGGCGGTGCTCAAGCGAAGCCACGCGCAGGAGGCGGCACGCAGGTTTGTAGAGTTTCTGGCCACACCCGCAGCGCAGGCCATCTTTCAAAAGCATGGATTCACACCCTCCGCGCAATGAATCTTCCCGTCGATGCATCGCCGCTGTGGATCTCGCTGGCCACCACGATTGTCGCCACGGCGGCTACCTTCCTGCTGGGATTACTGGCTGCCGGCATCCTGTACAGGATGCGCGGCGGCCTACGCGCATGGATCGACGGCATTCTGACCCTGCCGCTGGTGTTGCCGCCTACGGTGGTGGGCTTCTTTCTGCTGCTGATCTTTGGGCGCAGAAGCCTATTGGGGCAGTTGCTGGAGCAGGTGGGCTACACCATCATCTTTTCTTGGCCGGCGACGGTGATCGCGGCGACGGTGGTGGCGTTTCCGCTGATGTATCGCACGACTTTGGGCGCGTTTGAGCAGGTAAGCCCCAATCTGCTGGATGCGGCGAGAACCCTGGGCGCATCCGAGAGCCGGGTCTTTCGCCGGGTGCTGCTGCCGATGGCCGCGCCGGGAGTGGTGGCGGGAACGGTTTTAGCCTTTGCCCGCGCACTGGGCGAGTTTGGCGCAACGTTGATGCTGGCGGGCAATATTCCTGGCCGCACCCAGACCATGCCGCTGGCCATCTTTTCCGCGGCCTCCGGTGGAGAGATGGACGCCGCACTGCTGTGGGTGGTGCTGATTGTCGTTCTCTCGCTGGCGATTGTGCGCCTGCTGAACTGGAAGATCGGGGTGCGCGGCAAGTCCGTTGCACCGCTGGCAGCGGAGAAGATTTCGGCTCCCTGGGTGAGGCCGGTGCAAACGGACGGCACAGCCAATGCGGTGTTGCATCTGGATGTTGAGAAGCGCCTCAACTCCTATACCTTGCGGGAACGATTCAGTACGACGAACGGCGCGTTGGGATTGCTGGGCGCATCGGGCGCGGGCAAATCGATGACCCTGCGCATGATCGCCGGTATTGTCCAGCCGGATCATGGGCGTATTGTGCTGCGGGACCGGGTGTTGTTTGACCGGGAAAGGAAGATCAACGTGCCCGCCGCCAAGCGCAAGATCGGCGTGGTCTTTCAGGATTATGCGCTCTTTCCGCGCATGACGGTTGCTGAAAACGTGGCCTTTGGCTTGCACAGACTTCCTCGGGCAGAGCGGGAGCGGCGGGTGCGGCAACAGTTGCAGACCATGCATATCGACGAACTGGCCGAGAGCTATCCCGGAGAGATTTCAGGCGGACAAAGGCAGCGGGTGGCGATCGCCCGCTGCATGGCGATTGAGCCGGAGGCGCTGCTCTTTGACGAGCCCTTTGCCGCACTCGATCCGCACTTGCGCCGGCAGATGGAAGAGCAACTGCGCGAGACGCTGGCGGAGTATCGTGGCGCGGTTCTCTTTGTCACCCACGATATGGAAGAGGCTTTCCGCTTCTGTCGCGATCTGCTGGTGCTGGATGGCGGCCGGGTGATCGCCTGCGGACCCCGGCAGCAGCTCTTTGAACGGCCGCAGACGGTGGTTGCCGCCAAGCTGACGGGTTGCAAGAACATTGTTCCGGCACGGTGTGTGGCGGAGAATCGCATTGCTGTTGCCCAGTGGGAGTGCGAGTTGCAGACCGCCGGTGCGGTGCCTGATGGGCTGACCCATGTGGGCATGCGCTCCCATCAGATTCGCTTTCAGCCAGCCCCGGACGCGCCGAATACCGCGCTCTGCTGGTTGGTGGCCACCAGCGAAGCGCCGCATGAAATGACGCTGTATCTGCATTTGCATCGGCCTGCGCAAGAAGGCGAAGCCCCGCATCTGCAGGCGGATGTGCCCAAGGAGAATTGGCAGGCGCTGCAAAGCCAGCCGCAACCATGGCGTATTCAGCTTTTGCCCGATCGGCTGCTGCTATTGGAGAGTGCGGAAGCTGCTGGGCAAGTGGCATTAAATCAATCATGTGCGTATTGAAAATGGGACGGTCAGCGGGATTGTTCATTGACCGGCTGTGAAAACTCTGCCAAGATATGCACAGAACCGGCGCGGAGCGGAATGGTATTCCACTTGCTTCCAACCGGATCACAGGGCTCTCAACTCCCTGGAACGTCGCGCATCAAAGCACTCATTTTTGCACCCTTAGAACCCCCTGCAATCCCTTCCATTCGAAGGAGGGGGGCGTGTCTACTCAGTTTGAGCTCACTCCTTTGGAGCAGACTATGCAGTCGAACAGCCGCGCACATTCGGCACTGATCGGTATCTACGAGATATCGAAGCTGCTGACGCGCCCTTCGCGGCTGGAGATGGCGCTCTCGGGTGTGATCAACCTTTTGGCCAGCTTTCTGGATATGAATAACGGCCTGATTGCGCTGCTCGATGAGGAAGACCGCACTTCGACCGTGGTCGGCGCCGGGTGGAGCGAGGCAACCGCACGAGAGCACTTCGAACGGCTTCCGGAACAGGCGCTTGGTCAGATTGTTGTCTCCGGCATGCCGTTGGTGGTGCGCAATATCGCCGAAAGCCCCCTGTTCAGCGACTGGAGCGAGTTGAATGCGGAGGAATCCAGCGAGCATCGCTCCTTTGTTGGTGTGCCGATCAAGGGTGAGCATCGCACTGTTGGCGTGATCATGATCGAGCGCGAAGGTGGGCACTCCTCCGAACACACACTGGATGAGGATGTGCGCTTTCTAAGCATGGTGGCCAACCTTGTTGGCCAGACAGTGGCCTTGCAAACGCTGGTGGCCCGCGATCGCGACCGGCTCATGTCGGAACGCCATCGCCTGGAGAAGGAACTCGAACAGCGCAGCGAAACCAAACACGACGGCATCGAGTGGATCATCGGCGAGAGCGCGGCGATTCGCGAGGTCATAGGCAAGGTTCAGCAGGTTGCCCGATGTAATCTGCCTGTCTTGCTCTGCGGTGAGTCGGGCACCGGCAAAGAGTTGTTTGCCCGTGCCATTCATGAGTATTCCCCACGCAATCAGGAGCCGTATGTTCGCCTGAACTGCGCGGCCTTGTCCGAGACGGTCTTGGAGTCGGAGCTTTTTGGCCACGAGCGCGGAGCTTTCACTGGCGCGGTGGGATTGCGCAAGGGCCGTTTTGAGTTGGCTGACAAGGGCACGCTCTTTCTCGACGAAATCGGAGAGATCTCCGGCGCGTTTCAAGCCAAGCTGCTGCGCGTTTTGCAGGAGGGCGAGTTTGAGCGGGTCGGTGGAAGCCGCACCATCAAGGTCGATGTGCGTCTGGTCGCGGCCACCAATCGCAATCTGGAACAAGCGGTGCTGGCCGGGCAGTTTCGCTCCGACCTTTACTATCGCATCAGCGTAGTGCCTATCTTTTTGCCGCCCCTGCGCGATCGCCGCGAGGATGTGGATCTGTTGGCGATGAGCTTTCTGGAGCGCTTCAACAAGGAGCACGGGGTTTCGCTCAAAATGTCCACGCGGGCCATGGACGCGTTGAGAGAGTGCGATTTCCCCGGCAATGTGCGCGAGTTGGAGAGCTGTATCCGGCGCACCGCCGCGCTGGCTAAAAATTCCGTGATCGTGATGGAAGATCTGGCTTGCAGCAACGGCAGTTGTCTTTCGCTGGTGCTGAGCAAGTCGATTCACAAGCAGAAGGCGCAAGAGGCAGGGTATACACCGCTGCCTGTTTACAACCCCCCTGCGGAGCGGAGCGTGGCCGCGGTCAAAAGCGCGGAGCCCGCGGTGAGCCGTTCCAGAGATGATTCAGCGGTTTATTCCTCGCCCGCTTCTGGTGAAGAAGAAAACAGCGATGAGCGGCACAGGTTGGTTGACGCGATGGAACGCAGCGGGTGGGTGCAGGCCAAGGCCGCGCGCATTCTGCGCCTGACGCCGCGTCAGATGGGCTATGCGCTGCGTAAATACAATATCGAGATCAAGCGATTCTAGTGCGTTTTTCGGGAATTCAATTCAGAGATAGAAATGATGGGTCATCCTGAGTAAAGCGCAGGATCTGTATTTTTCCTAAATTCCAAATTGCAATTTAACACCAGAATTAATGAAAAAGATCCGTGCCTAAAGGCATGGATTGAATGCCTCGTCTTTCAGGGGCCTGAAGGCCCCTGTTCCCTCCGTAGAAGCGAAACCCTTTACGGGACCAACTTTTGATCCAGCACGAACCAACAAAATCGTTGCGCGACAGCTACAAATATTGCCAAAATGCCGCTGATCAGTCCCTCTGAACTACCGCCAATGTTTTATAGCCCTCGATTTTTCCGGTGGCTGTTTTGCGACAAAAGCGTCGTGTAGGGCGCATTGTCGCAATTGCTACAGCTGTTGAAAAGCGCATTATGCACTGTATTTAAAGGGCGTAGAGTTTGGCCGTTGAGTTGCAATGCTTCCAGCAATACCCGCACGCTGGGAGACTTCACAACGGGGGAATGCAATGGCCACTGGCACTCACAACGGATCAGGACTCTTGCAAGTCTTGCAGCCCGCAGCCCGGCGGGGCGCAAAGAGCGGTTGCGACGTCAACGAAGGCAGCAGCCGTTCCAGTTGCGGATCGGCCGCGGGCAAAAATGATCTTCCTCCCGAGGTCTGGGACAAGATCAAGAATCATCCCTGTTATAGCGAAGAAGCTCATCACCACTATGCGCGCATGCATGTCGCGGTTGCTCCGGCCTGCAATATCCAGTGCAATTACTGTAATAGGAAGTACGACTGCTCCAACGAATCGCGGCCTGGCGTGGTCAGCGAGCGTTTGACGCCGGAGCAGGCGGCGAAAAAAGTGCTGGCTGTGGCCTCGACGATTCCGCAGATGACGGTGCTGGGCGTTGCCGGTCCCGGCGATCCGCTGGCCAATCCGGAAAAGACCTTCAAAACATTTGAGCTGGTGCAGCAGACAGCACCGGACATCAAGCTATGCCTCTCGACCAATGGCCTGATGCTGCCCGATTATGTCGATCGCATTCAGGCGCTCAACATCGATCACGTCACCATCACCATCAACATGATCGATCCTGAAGTGGGCGCGAAGATCTATCCCTGGATCTTTTACAAGGGCAAGAAGTACACCGGCGTGGAAGCGGCGCGGTTGCTCAGCGAGCGCCAGTTGCTGGGCCTGGAGATGCTGACCGAGCGCGGCATTCTCTGCAAGGTCAACTCGGTGATGATCCCTGGGGTCAACGACCATCATCTGGTCGAGGTCAACAAGGCGGTCAAGGCCCGTGGAGCCTTTCTGCATAACATCATGCCTCTGATCTCTGCCCCGGAACATGGCACGGTCTTTGGACTCACTGGCCAGCGTGGACCTTCGGCGCAGGAGTTGAAAGAACTGCAAGACGCCTGCGAGGGCGAGATGAAGATGATGCGCCACTGCCGCCAGTGTCGCGCCGATGCAGTGGGCATGCTGGGCGAGGATCGCAGCGCCGAGTTCTCCACGGAAAAAGTGATGGAGATGGAGGTCAACTATGACCTCAAGAGCCGTCAAGCCTATCAGGCCAAGGTGGAGTTGCAGCGCGAAGCTGTTGCCGAAGCCAAGACAGCGGAGCTGAAGACGCTGGTAGGCAGCCGCAGCGAGCTTGCCATTCAGATTGCTGTAGCCACCAAGGGGTCAGGCCGCATCAACGAGCACTTCGGCCATGCCAAGGAATTCCAGATCTACGAAGTGAGCGCGAAGGGCGCGAAGTTCGTGGGCCATCGCCGGGTGGATCAGTACTGTCAGGGCGGATTCGCCGAAGAAGACAGTCTGGAGACGGTGGTGCGCGCCATCAACGATTGCGTCGCGGTCTTCGTGGCCAAGATCGGCGGTTGCCCGCGCAAGGGATTGCAGGCTGCAGGGATCGAGCCGGTCGATCGCTTTGCTCTGGAGTACATCGAGCAGTCGGCCATCGCTTACTTCAGAGAGTATCTGGAGCGCATCGACAGCGGTGAGATCACTCACTTTCTGCGCGGCGATGCGGAGATTCGCCAGGGTGCTCTGACGGCCTGATCCGTAACATCACACTGCAAAAAATCCTCAGGAGGAAATGCATGACCGAGCAGGTGAAAGTGAACGTCGAAATCACTCCCACGGCAGAGAAGTTTATTCGCCGCATGATGCGCTTTGCCAAGGGACCGGGTTCTACCTTCAGGCTGAATGTCACGCCGGGAGGCTGCTCGGGGTACGCGGTTGCCTTTGATGTGCTCGACGCACCAGGTGAAGGCGAGTTGGTTTGGGAGCAGTCCGGGATGCGGCTTTGCTCGGATCAGAAGAGCTGTGCATTGCTGGAGGGCGCGGTGCTGAACTTCGTTGAGACGCTGGCGCAGACGGGCTTTGTAGTGACGACGCCGGGCAAGGCCGCGGAGTGCTGTTCCTCGACTTCGGCCCCGTCTTCACAATTTGTGTCTGTTTCAATGCTTGCGGCAAAGTGATTTTGTCTAGCTGGTGGAGGTCGCATGTTTGGACGCAAGAAGGATAAGCCGGTTGACTGGCAGGGACACGAGGTGCGCTGCGAACCATGCAGCCATCGCGACCTCATGCGCGACAAGCGCTGCCGGCTCAAGCAGCTTTGCGTTCATGATCGCTCGCCGCTGGCCGTCGAAGATTTTTTCAAGCTCAATCCGGAGTTGGCGCAGGAGTACCTGACTCATCCTTACTTTGAGGTCCGTGCGGCGGCGGCTCGCCATGCGGATGTCTTTCACCTGACGGCATTGCTCGACGATGCGGATGAAACGGTTCGCTGGAATGCGGCGTTGCGGCTTCCTCACCGCTTTTTGCTGCGCTTGCGCAATGATCCCCATCGTGAGGTGCGGATTCGCGTGGCGGCACATCTGGAAGGCGAGGAGTTGCTGCCCATGATGTCCGATCCCGACTACTTTGTGCGCCAGACAGTCGCCAGGCGCATCGGCGTTCCACAGTTGAAGAACATGATGGACGACCCTGATCCGGAGGTGCGGCGCGTAGTTGCCCAGCGCATCGCCCCGGAGTGGCTGGTGAAGTTGGTGGACGATCCGGACGAAACGGTCTGTCTGGCGGTTGTCGAGCGGCTCGCGCCAACACAACTGCTTCCGCTGCGCTTTCACGCCACCTTCAGGGTGCGCTATGAAGTGGCCAAACGCCTTCCCGTTAGCGGTCTTGAGATCATGCGCAAGGACGAAGATCCGCTGGTGAGAGAGATTGTCGCGGAGAGGCTGCTCGAAGCCAAGCAGGCCAACGAAAGCAATCATGTGGTCATCGAAATGAATCGCAGCCAATGGGAAGGGAGAAAGAACTGACATGTCCAAGATCATGCGTGACGATGGAATCGTTGAATTGGATGGTCCTCCTCTTTATGAGTACGGACAAAAGGTACGCGCCAAATTCATGGTGCGCAACGATGGAACCTTTCCCGGCAAGGAGATCGGCGAGGTGCTGGTGAAAAAGGACGAGGTGGGGTATGTGATCTCGATCGGCACCTTTCTGCAGCAGTTCTACATCTATGGCGTCGAGTTCCTGGGCAGCGGATACCGCGTGGGAATGAAGCGCAAAGAGATCGAGGCCGTCGAGGCCGCGGGAGGGTGCGCATGATGGATGCAACGCAACCGCGCTTCGCGTGGGGACAAAACGTGCGGGCCGTTACAGACTTGTTCAACGATGGTTCGTATCCCGAGCAGGAAAACAATGCCCTGCTGGTGCGCTGTGGCGAAACTGGCGAAGTGGTGCAGGTGGGCAAGCACACCGACTCCGGCACGGTCGTCTATATGGTCGATTTTGCATCCAGGCAAGTGGTTGGATGCTTTGAGTCAGAACTCGCAGAAGTCAGCAACGATGGAGGAACGCTATGAAAGTCATGATTCGCAGAAGTCAAGCCGGGGTGCTTTCCGCCTATGTTGCCAAGAAGGATCTGGAAGAACCGATTGTCTCCATCGAGAAGCCGGAGATGTGGGGTGGACTGGTGACGCTGGCCAATGGCTGGGTGCTGGAACTGCCCGCGATGCCTGCCGGAACCACGCTTCCCCTCACGGTTGAAGCGCGCAAGCTGCAAGAGAGCGAGGTGTCGGTATGAGCCTGTCGCCACTGGAGACCATCGCGCAAAGTTTTGCCGATGGTAATGTGATTCCTTATCTTGGACCGGGCGTGCTGGCTCTGAACTCCGCGGAGAACCAGCTGCCTGGTTCGCCGCTTGCGCTGGTTGGCAAGCTCACGGCTAAAAGCGCTGTGCCTCACAAGATCAGGAAAAACCTGACCGCGGCGGCGCAGTTCATCGAGAACTTCAAGCATCGCAAGACCGTCAGCACGGCCATGACCGAGGCCTTCGGCGTTGAAGCAGAGCCGACGGCGCTGCATTCCTGGCTGATGGGCATTGAGTCGCTGCCGCTGGTGGTGCATGCCTGGTATGACGATCTGCCGCAAAAGGCATTGCGCTCGCGTGCCTCCTGGGGCATGGCGCAAGGAGTCAGTCAGGCTGAGCACTTCGGCAATTGGGTTCACTACTACGATGCTGATGGCACTCTCGCGGGAACTGAGGTAACGGACAAGCAACGCGCATGGAAGACGCTGCTCTATCAGCCGCTGGGCTCGGTGTGGCCGGCGCGGAACTATCTGGTGTCGGACTCGGACTTTGTCGAAGTGCTGACAGAGATCGACATTCAGACGCCGATCCCGGAGCCGGTGCAGCAGATTCGCAGTGGAAGGAACTTCCTGTTCCTGGGCTGCCGGTTCGCGGCGCAGATGGATCGGCTCTTTGCGTGGGAGACGATGAAGCGGTCTTCTGGAAAGCACTGGGCTGTGCTACCGGAAGAGCCGACACGCAATGAAGCGCGCTTTCTGAATAAGTACAACGTCGAACGCATCGCCATGAGCCTGGATGAATTTGTGGCAGCGATTGCAGAGAAGCAGTTGGTGCATTAAAGCGCAAGCGAAACAGCAATCCATCATGTAATAAGGGCTATGAACAATCGCCAAGTCTATGCGGCTTGCTGAATGTTCATAGCCCTCTTCATTGCACGGTTCAGGTGCAACAGAGAATGCGATAGTGCGGCGCAATGCGCGGCGAATCAGCAGTGATTACAAATCCGACAAATAATGCGACCAAAGTGAATTGGTAGCATTCGCGACAGGAAAAAGTCGTGAATGTCGTGATCGACACAGCGCAACCAATCCCGACAAAGATGTTCATCATGCTGATAATAAACAGGTTATTAATATTTAAAGTTTGGCACGGGGATTGCATATAGAGAGGCGTAACCGGAACGTAGGATGTTCGTCCACTGCAGTCATGAATGATCCGGAGATTACCTGGTAATCGCTTCATTCAAGGCTGACGAACAACACGAGATTTGAGTCACAACCACGATTCACACAATCAAGGAGGGGGTAACATGGCGAAATTGAGGCAGATTGCATTCTATGGCAAGGGCGGTATTGGTAAGTCCACCACATCGCAGAACACCCTGGCGGCGCTGTCCGAGATGGGACAGAAGATCCTCATCGTTGGCTGCGATCCCAAGGCCGATTCAACCCGTTTGATCCTTCATGCCAAGGCGCAGAACAGCATTCTCAGCCTGGCGGCTGAGAAGGGCACAGTGGAAGACATCGAGCTGGATGAAGTCATGAAGTATGGCTTCGGGCGCATTCGCTGCGTGGAGTCCGGCGGTCCCGAGCCGGGTGTTGGTTGTGCAGGCCGTGGCGTTATCACCGCCATCAACTTCCTCGAAGAGAATGGCGCTTACGAGAATCTAGACTACGTCTCTTATGACGTGCTCGGCGACGTTGTCTGCGGCGGTTTCGCGATGCCGATTCGCGAGAACAAGGCGCAGGAGATCTACATCGTCATGTCCGGCGAGATGATGGCCATGTACGCGGCCAACAACATCGCCAAGGGCATTCTCAAGTATGCCAACTCGGGCGGCGTTCGCCTGGGCGGCCTGATCTGCAATGAGCGTCAGACCGACAAGGAACTGGATCTGGCCGAGACTCTGGCCAAGCGCCTGGGCAGCAAGCTGGTTCACTTCGTTCCCCGCGACAACATTGTGCAGCATGCAGAGCTTCGCCGCATGACTGTGGTCGAATACGCCTCTGGTTCACAGCAGGCGCAGGAGTACCGCACGCTGGCGCAGAAGATTCACGACAACGCCGGCCAGGGCGTGATTCCCACCCCGATCTCGATGGAAGAACTCGAAGAGATCCTGATGGAGCACGGCATCATGGACAACGTCGACGAGTCTTTGGTCGGCAAGACCGCTGAAGCTGTTGCGTAAGCTGCAACCCCCTCCATGGGCGTCGACTTCCAAGGGGAGCCGACGCTCGCATAACCACATTTCATCTGGGCGAGGTGCATATGAGCGATAACGCTGGCATTGAAGAAGTCAAAGAGAGAAACAAACAGCTGATCAGCGAGGTGCTGGAAGCTTATCCGGAAAAGACGGCGAAGCGGCGTGCCAAGCACCTTGGTTCGTACGATGAAAGCAAGGGCGAGTGTGGAGTCAAGTCCAACCTCAAAACCATTCCTGGAGTCATGACCATTCGTGGATGCGCCTATGCAGGATCAAAGGGCGTGGTCTGGGGACCGATCAAGGATATGGTGCACATCAGCCATGGTCCGGTGGGCTGCGGGCAGTATTCGTGGGCCTCGCGGCGCAACTACTTTATCGGAACGACGGGCGTGGATGCCTTTGGCACCATGCAGTTCACCTCCGACTTTCAGGACAACGACATTGTCTTTGGCGGCGACAAGAAGCTGGCCAAGCTGATCGATGAGATTGAAGTTCTGTTCCCGCTGAACAAGGGCATCTCGATTCAGTCAGAGTGCCCGGTCGGTCTGATCGGCGACGACATTGAAGGCGTGGCCAAGGCCAAGGCCAAACAGTACAGCAAGACCATCGTGCCGGTTCGTTGCGAAGGATTCCGCGGAATCTCGCAGTCGCTCGGTCACCACATTGCCAACGACGCAATCCGCGACTGGATCTTCGACAAGAGTACCGGTAAAAAGGTCAAGTTCGAGAGCACTCCGTATGATGTGACCATCATCGGCGATTACAATATCGGCGGCGATGCATGGTCCTCGCGCATTCTGCTGGAGGAGATGGGCCTGCGTGTTATTGCCCAGTGGTCCGGCGACGGAACGCTGGCTGAACTGGAAGCAACACCCCTGGCAAAGCTGAACCTCATTCACTGCTATCGTTCGATGAACTACATCTCCCGTCATATGGAAGAGAAGTACGGTATTCCCTGGGTGGAGTACAACTTCTTCGGGCCGACCAAGATCGCCGAGTCGTTGCGCAACATCGCCAGCAACTTCGACGACAAGATCAAGGAAGGCGCGGAGCGCGTGATCGCCAAGTACCAGGCGCTCACCGATGCGGTGATCGCCAAGTATCGTCCTCGCCTTGAAGCCAAGCGGGTGATGCTCTTCGTCGGCGGGCTTCGCCCTCGTCACGTCATCGGCGCCTATGAGGATCTGGGCATGGAGATCGTCGGCACCGGCTACGAATTCGGCCACAACGACGACTATCAGCGCACCACTCACTATGTGAAGGACGGCACGCTGATCTACGACGACGTCACCAGCTACGAGTTCGAGAAGTTCGTCGAGAAAGTGCAGCCCGATCTGGTTGGTTCCGGCATCAAGGAGAAGTACATCTTTCAGAAGATGGGCGTTCCCTTCCGCCAGATGCACTCCTGGGATTACTCGGGCCCCTATCACGGCTATGACGGCTTTGCCATCTTTGCCCGCGATATGGACATGGCAATCAATGCTCCCGTTTGGCGCATGACCAAGTCGCCCTTTTAAGCAACACGGAAACCCGAGAGGAGAAATCACACCATGAGTCAAAATGCAGAGAAAGTGATCGACCACTTTGAGTTGTTCCGTGGCGCCGAGTACAAGGAGATGTTCGCGAACAAGAAGTGCATGTTCGAGGACGCCGTCCCTGCCGAGGAACTGGAGCGCGTAGGCGATTGGACCAAGAGCACCGAATATCGTGAAAAGAACTTTGCTCGCGAGGCTCTGACCATCAACCCGGCCAAGGCTTGTCAGCCACTGGGCGCGGTATTTGCTTCACTGGGCTTTGAAGGAACGTTGCCGTTCGTACATGGTTCGCAGGGTTGCGTTGCCTACTATCGCAGCCACTTTTCGCGCCACTTCAAGGAGCCTACGGCTGCCGTGTCTTCGTCCATGACGGAAGATGCCGCGGTGCTCGGCGGCCTGAGCAGCATGATCGACGGCCTGGCCAACGCTTATGCCCTCTACAAGCCGAAGATGATCTCGGTTTCGACGACCTGCATGGCTGAGGTCATCGGCGACGATTTGAACTCGTTCATCAAGAACGCGAAGGAAAAGGAATCGGTTCCCAAGGAATTCGATGTGCCTTTCGCGCACACACCGGCCTTTGTCGGCAGCCATGTGATGGGCTATGACAATGTGATCAAAAGCATTCTCGATCACTTCTGGAATGGCAAGTCAGGCACCGCGCCGAAGCTGGAGCGAAAGCCGAATGGCAAGCTGAACTTCATCGGCGGATTCGATGGATACACCGTGGGCAACATGCGCGAGATCAAGCGCCTGTTTGCCTTGATGGGCATCGAGTACACGCTGATTGGCGACAACAGCGATGTGTGGGATACGCCGGCTGACGGCGAGTTCCGCATGTACGATGGCGGCACCAAGCTGGAAGATGTAGCCAATGCCATTCACGCCAATGCGACCATCTCCATGCAGGAGTTCTGCACCGAGAAGACGCTGGATGTGATCGAGGCCTCGGGGCAGGAAGTGATTGCCTTCAACCATCCGATCGGCGTCGAGGGCACAGACCGCTTCCTGATGGAGGTTGCGCGTCTGACCGGCACCAAGATTCCAGATGAAATCCGCAAGGAACGCGGCCGTCTGGTGGATGCCATCGCCGATTCCAGCGCGCACATTCATGGCAAGAAGTTTGCCATCTTTGGCGATCCCGATCTGACCCTGGGCCTGACCGCCTTCCTGTTGGAACTGGGCGCAGAGCCGACGCACATCCTTTGCACCAACGGCGGCAACGCGTGGCGGGAAAAGGTTGAAGCTCTTCTGGCGGCTTCTCCCTTTGGCAAGAACTGCCATGCGTATGCCGGCAAGGATCTGTGGCACATGCGCTCGCTGCTCTTCACCGAGCCGGTGGACTTTCTGGTCGGAAGCACCTATGGAAAGTTCCTGGAGCGCGATACCAAGACGCCGCTGATTCGTCTCGGATTCCCTATCTTCGACCGGCATCATCATCATCGTTATCCGGTCTGGGGCTATCAGGGTGGTTTGAATGTTCTGGTCAAGATCCTCGACAAGATCTTCGATGTGATGGATCAGAACACCAACGAGCCCGGCAAGACGGACTACAGCTTCGACATCATTCGCTAAAACAGTAATTCTTCCTTGCAGTACTTACCCTGTGGACGGGATGTGTGGCGGCTCAACCAAGCCGCCACACGCATCTTTCTATGGAGTTGCGGGAAGTTAGCAACCATGCAATTCAGACGCATTCTGGAGAGCGGCGATGAGCACACTTGGCGCTAAGGTACAGCAGGTCTTTGATGAGCCAGGTTGCGCAACCAATCAGGCCAAGCCGACCAAGGAACGCAAAAAGGGATGCAACAAGATGCTGGCACCGGGAGCGGCCGCCGGTGGATGCGCCTTTGATGGCGCGAAGATCGCCTTGCAGCCCATTACCGATGTAGCCCACTTGATTCATGGCCCAATTGGATGCGAAGGTCACTCCTGGGATAACCGCGGCGCGAAGTCGTCCGGCCCCATGCTGTATCGCACCAGCTTCACCACGGCCATGCAGGAAAACGACATCATCTTTGGCGGCGAAAAGCATCTCTACCACGCCATCAAAGAGATTGTAGAGAAGCACAATCCGCCCGCGGTCTTTGTCTATCAGACCTGTGTGCCGGCGATGATTGGCGACGATATTGAAGCGGTCTGCAAGGCCGCGGCCAAAAAGGTTGGAAGACCGGTCATTCCCGTGAACGTGCCTGGATTTGTAGGCTCCAAGAACCTGGGCAATAAGCTTGCCGGCGAAGCGCTGCTGGACTATGTGATCGGCACGGAAGAACCGAAGTTCACGACACCTTACGACATCAACATCATTGGCGAATACAACCTGTCGGGCGAACTGTGGCAGGTCAAGCCGTTGCTCGACGAACTGGGTATTCGAATACTGGCCTGCATCTCGGGCGACGCCAAGTATCACGAGGTAGCCAGTTCGCACCGCGCCAAAGCGGCCATGATGGTCTGCTCCAAGGCCATGATCAACGTGGCCCGCAAGATGGAAGAGCGCTACGGCATTCCCTTCTTCGAGGGATCGTTTTACGGCATCGGAGACATGAGCGAATCGCTGCGGCAGATCGCGCAATTGCTGGTGGATCGTGGAGCGCCGGCTGAGTTGCTGGAGCGCACAGAGGCCATCATTCAGCGCGAAGAAGCCAAGGCCTGGCAGCAGATTGCTCCTTATCGCGAGCGGCTTGCGGGCAAGCGCGTGTTGCTGTTTACCGGCGGCGTGAAGTCCTGGTCGGTCGTGGCGGCACTGCAAGAAGCTGGTCTGGAGATCACCGGAACCAGCGTTAAAAAGTCCACGCCGGATGACAAGAAGCGCATTAAAGAGCTGGTGAAAGAGGATGCGCACATGTATGACGACCTGCGCCCTCGCGAGATGTACGCCATGCTCAAGGAAGCGCGGGCCGACATCATGCTTTCCGGTGGACGCACACAGTTTGTCGCTCTGAAAGCTAAAATGCCGTGGCTCGACATCAACCAGGAACGCCATCACGCCTATGCCGGCTACGTAGGGATCGTGGCGCTGGTGAATGAGATCGACAAGGCGCTGCACAATCCCATATGGGAGCAGGTTCGCAAGCCCGCCCCATGGGAGACTGCGGCAACCGCAGAAGCTCGCGAATATCACATCGCTTAGGATCAGCAGCGCCGAGGATATGCACATGGCAAAAGTCGTCGTCAGTCAAAAGCATTGCACGGTGAATCCGCTCAAGATGAGCCAACCTATCGGCGCGGCTCTGGCCTACATGGGCATCGAGAACGCCATGCCGCTGCTGCACGGCTCGCAGGGCTGCACATCGTTTGGGCTGGTGCTGTTTGTGCGTCACTTCCGCGAAGCCATTCCCATGCAGACGACGGCGCTGAGCGAAGTGGCCACAGTACTGGGCGGTTTTGAAAATGTTGAACAAGCGCTGGTCAATATTGCGAGCCGCACCAAGCCATCGCTGATCGGCATCTGCACGACGGGGATCTCAGAGATCAAGGGCGACGATGTGAGCGGCTTTCTCAAACTCATTCGCGCCAGTCATCCAGAGCTGGACCCTATCGCGTTGGTCAGTGCTTCAACGCCGGACTTTGCCGGCGCTTTTCAGGATGGATGGGCAACAGCTGTCACTCGCATCATCGAAGAGCTGGTTGAAGTGCCAGTGACCAGCAAGCGGCCTACACGCAGAGTCAATGTGCTGCCTGGCTGCCATCTGACGCCTGGCGATCTGGACGAGTTGCGCGACATCTTTGAAGCCTTCAGTCTTGATCCGGTCTTTCTTCCCGATCTTTCCGGCTCACTCGATGGGCATATTCCGACGGAGTTCACGCCGACCACGCTGGGCGGCATCACGGTGGCGCAGATTCGCCGCATGGGTTCGGCGCTCTGCACGGTTGCCATCGGCGAGCAGATGCATGGAGCGGCCATCACGCTGGAACATCGCACCGGCGTTCCTTACAAGCTCTTCAAGCGGCTCACGGGGCTTGCTGCAAACGATGAGCTGATGGCTCATCTTTCGCATATCGGCGGCGTTCCTGTACCGCAGAAGTATCGCCGTCAGCGTAGCCAGTTGGTTGACGCCATGCTCGATGGCCACTTTCACTTCGGTGGCAAGCGCGTTGCTCTGGCCGCTGAGCCTGACTTGCTCTCGACCATGGCGCATTGGCTGCATGAGATGGGCTGCGAGGTTCAGGCTGCAATCACCACCACGCAGTCGCCGGCGCTGGAAAGTCTGCCCGTCGATGAAGTCGTGATTGGCGATCTGGAAGATCTGGAGATGCGTGCCAGTGGCGCTGATCTGTTGATCACCCATTCGCACGGACGGCAGGCCTCGGAGCGGTTGGGCATTCCGCTCTTTCGTATCGGCATTCCGGTCTTTGATCGATTGGGCGCGGGCCATCAGGTGACGGTGGGTTATCGCGGCACACGCGATCTGATCTTTGCGGTTGGCAATCTCTTTCTGGCCGATGTGCATGAGCCTTCGCCGGCAACGTGGATGCCGGTGGAGCAACAGGAACTGGTCTCAATCCAGGTGCAGTAAGAAGCAATCCACGGAAGATGGAGGGATGATGAAAGTCGCATTTGCAACAGAAGACGGAGTCCATGTCGATGCTCACTTCGGGTGGGCAAAGAAGATTGCAATCTTCGATATCGATCCGGAGATGTGCAGTTTGGCGGCCAATGTCGAATTCGAGGGCAATCTGGCCGAAGACGGCAATGAAGACAAGCTGGGACCGAAGCTGGAAGCGATCAAGGACTGCGCGATTCTCTACGTTGCAGCCATCGGCGGATCGGGCGCGGCGCGGGTCGTCGCCAAAAATATTCATCCGGTCAAGGTAGCCGAGACTGCGAAGATCGCTGACTTGCTGCAGCAGTTGCAAAAAGTATTGGGCGGCAATCCTCCACCGTGGCTGCGCAAGGCGCTGAACAAAGGGCGCGTGCGCGAGATGGATTTTGAAGATGAGGTGATCTATGGCTGAGGAAACCCTTGCTGTAAGCGTGATGCAGGATAGTGAACTGGTCAAGCGCGGCTTTCTTGCGGAGTTAGTGAAGCAATGGCGTGCTCAGGACATTCATGGAACCTGGGACAGCCAGAGCGATGCCGAATTGCTCGGGCCCTACATCATCACCCGCGAACAGCGCCGCGAGATGCCTCTGATGAGCGATCCCGATCCCGATACGCTGTGGCGGATGGAGCTCTTCTACAACGCGGTGGGTCTGGCTGTGGAGCGCGTCACTGGCATCATGGTGTCGCCGATCATGAAGCTGCACCATGAAGGCTTCGGGCGACTGGTGCTGACCGCCGGACGGCTGATCGTCATCAACAAGCACATGCGCGATGTACACCGCTTTGGCTTCGAGACCATGGAGAAGATGGAGACCGAAGGCGAAGCACTGGTAGCCAGCGCTATCGAGTGGATCGAAAAATATCCCGAAGTAGCCGGACACTAAGTGAGGAGACGATGAGCGACGTAGAGACTCTCAAGGCAGAGATCAAGAAACTCTCATCGCAGGCCGTCACGGCCAAGATGGATCTGCACGACCTGGCCGAAGACCTTCCCATCAATTGGGAAAAGGTTCCGGCGATTGCCCAGCGGGCCTTTGAAACGTATCAGCTTTTGGAATCCAAACGCGCCCTTTTGCGGGCATCAGGAGCATAAATGGAAGCGACAGCATCGCAAGCACTCACTCGCGGCGGCAAAGCATGGAACCCGTCGTACCTGCTATCGATCGATGGTGAAACCTGTATCGGCTGCGGCCGCTGCTTCAAGGTCTGCGGCCAGTCGGTGATGGAACTGCGCGGAATGACGGAAGACGGCGAGTTGGTGGAGCTTGATTCGGATGAAGAGATCGAGCGCAAAATCATGTCGGTTTCCAGCCCCGAACTGTGCATCGGATGCGCGGCATGTGGGCGTGTTTGCCCGAAGGGCTGCCAGACGCATGGAGTAGCTTAACTTCCCCGGTAATCGTCGAGACTTCACGCCCATCCTTTGCAGATCTTTATGGGATGAGTGTGAAGCTATTGGCAAGAACCAGATTCATCAGGAGGCCAGAATGACGCCAGAAGATCTGTACAACTTTTTGCGTCAGGCAAATGCCACCACAAGCTGCGAGCAGTTTGATGGGCATGTGCTGGCCTGCATCTTTGCGGCAGCCGCGGATGAGGTGCAGTCCGGCGGCTTCTTCACCGATGCGCTGGGTATTTGTGGCTCTTCATTACGGCAGAATATTGAGCGCTACTTTCCCGGCGCTCTGTCGCAATTGGAAGCCTACGCGCTCGACAAGGAGCCGGTCATCGAAGATGACGAGCGCTGCCTGCGCGAGTTGCTGTGGCGCTTTCGCGCTAAAAACTCCCCGCTCAATTCCTTGCTCTCCTTTCTGGTTGCGCGCCGCGCCCTGCGCGCCAATCATCTTTGGCAGGATCTGGGACTGGCCAATCGCGGTGAGCTGTCGCGCCTCATGCTGAGCCACTTCACGCAGCTCGCCAAGCGCAACAATCAGGACATGAAGTGGAAGAAATTCTTCTATCGCATGATCTGCCGCGAGGATGGATTCAGCATGTGTGCCGCGCCTTCGTGCTCGGAGTGCAGTGATTTTCAAGTCTGCTTCGGGGATGAAAGCGGCGAGAGTCTGCTGGCGCGCACGCGGCTCGCTGGCAGCATGCCGAAGGTGGTCGCGATCAACAGACCACAGGCGATTTGAGCGAAATCAGACATGTTCCAAATGCGACATTTTCTTTTTTGTCGTCATTGAGTGCTCATAACTCTCTATAAAATCAGCAAAATATGATTGGCACGCAACGTGCTTTCAGAAGAGCAGATAGAGACAGGGAGGGCAGGATGATTGAACTGACTGAAACCGCCGCCGCTGCCGTGCAATCGGCAATCGCCGCTATTCCAAAGCAAATCGCGGGTCTGCGCGTCGCCGCGGAACCCGGTGGCTGCTCCGGCCCGCTCTATGAGATGGGGCTTGTGGAAGCTGTTAAAACTGGAGATCTGTCCTACGAGAGCCATGGCGTCAAGATCTTCGTTGAGCCGGCTTCGCTGGTGTTGATCACCGGCACCACCATCGACTATGTGACCGGCCCTTCGGGCACCGGATTCAAATTTAACAACCCCGCAACCAAGTCCAAAGGCGGATGCGGCGGGAGCTGTTGCTGACACCTGTGCTGAGGAGAGATGCGATGAAAAATCCGCAGCAATCATGGGCTTATCTGGACAACAACGCCACCACGCGGCCCGCGGGGCGGGTTATCGAGGCGATGCTGCCGTTTTATAGCGACCAGTTTGCGAATGCCTCCTCGATGCATGGCCTGGGCACTGAATCTGCGGATGCAGTGCGCACCGCGCGCAGTCAAGTACGCGCTTTCCTTGGTGCTGAGCGCGATAGCGAAATCCTCTTTACTTCGGGCGGAAGCGAGTCCAACAATACTGCCATCTTTTCTGCTCTGGACTCGCAGGCAGGCCGCAACGAGATCATCACCTCGGTGGTCGAGCATCCCGCAGTGTTGGCCGTTTGCGCGCATCTGGAGAGGATCGGGCGCGCCAAAATTCATCGCATTCCGGTGGACAGGGCAGGGAATCTATCCCTCGATGCTTATAGGGCCGCGCTGAACCAACGCACAGCGCTGGTCACCATGCAGTGGGCAAACAATGAGACCGGCGTGATCTTTCCCGTGGAACTGCTGGCATCGATGGCGCATGGCGCTGGGGCACTCTTTCATTGCGATGCAGTGCAGGCCGCGGGGCGCATTGCACTGAACATTGCTCAAACCGAGATCGACATGCTCTCACTCTCGGCGCACAAGATGCATGGGCCGAAGGGCATAGGCGCTCTCTATCTGCGTCATGGCATGCGCGTGACGCCGTTGATTCATGGTGGGCGTCAGGAGCGCGGCCGCCGCGCCGGCACCGAGAACACGCCGGCGATTGTGGGCTTCGGCGTGGCTGCGGAGATGGCCATGCTGACTATGACTCAGCAGATGCAGCGCGTGGCAGAGTTGCGCGACTGTCTGAAGAGCGAACTGTTGCAGCAGATTCCAGGGGCGATGGTGATTGGCGATGGACTCAATATGTTACCCAACACGCTCAACATGGCCTTTGCGGATGTGGAAGCGGACGAGATTCTGTTGATGCTCGACAAGGAGCGGATAGCAGCCTCTTCGGGATCGGCGTGCAGCGCAGGCTCCATGGAGGCTTCGCACGTTTTGAGAGCCATGAAGGTTCCATTCAGCCATCTGCGCGGGTCGATCCGCTTCTCGCTGTCCAGAGAGAGCACGATGGACGAGATCAACCGCGTGGTGACAGCTCTTCCGCGCATTGTGGAAGAGGTGCGCAGCGCATCGATGCCCCTGGAGGTTGCCTGTGACTGAAGCCAGAATCATCATCAACGATTCCACACTACGCGATGGCGAACAGGCTCCCGGGGTTTCGTTCACGCTCGAAGAAAAGCTGGCCATTGCCTTCGCGCTGGAGAGTGCCGGAGTCGATGAGATCGAAGCCGGTACGCCGGCTATTGGAAGCCGTGAGATTGAAGAGATCGCCGCCATAGGCTCCGCGCTGAACAAGTCGGAGGCCATCGCCTGGTGCCGTATGACGCGTGCCGATGTGGATGCGGCGCGCAGGACCGGGCTGAAGCGGGTGAATCTTTCCATTCCGCTCTCCGATATTCAGATGCGGGCCAAGCTCAATCTGGATCGTGCGGAAATTCTCAATCGCATTCACGATGTCATCTCGTATGCCGTCGATTGCGGGCTGCGCGTGGCGATGGGCGGCGAAGATTCGAGCCGGGCAGATATGGACTTTCTGCTGCTGGCGCTGGAAGAAGCGGCTGGCTCTGGAGCGCACCGTTTCCGTTATGCAGACACGTTGGGCCACATGGAGCCATTCACGGTCTATGAGGTCTTGCAGCAGATCAGCAGAGCAACGGATCTGGAGCTGGAGTTTCATGGCCATGACGACCTGGGTCTGGCTACAGCGAATACATTGGCGGCGATACGTGGCGGGGCCACTCATGCCAGCGTCTGCGTGCTGGGACTGGGTGAGCGGGCCGGCAACGCAGCTTTGGAAGAGATAGCGGCGGGCTTGAACCGCTTTCATCCCAGTGGTAGCAATGTGAAGCTGGCGCAATTGCCGCAACTGGCCGATGTTGTTGCCCGCGCTGCGCGGCGTCCGATACCAGTGGGGAAGGCCATTGTGGGGGCCAACGCTTTCACGCACGAGTCCGGCATTCATGTCGATGGCCTGATGAAAAATCCGGCTACTTATGAAGCTCTCTCGCCGGCTCTCTTTGGCCGGGCGCGGGAGATCGTGCTCGGCAAGCACTCCGGCATGGCCTCGGTGGCCGGCGCTCTGGACGCTCTGGGGCTATCTGCCGACAAGGCGAGGATGAAATCGGTGCTGAGTCAGGTAAGACAGCACTCCATTGATACCAAACGCGTGATTAGCCGCGAAGAATTGCTGGACTTCTATAGCCGGTCGAGCGATAACACAACCTACACGCCTGCTTCCAAGGAGACGAAATATGACTGTGCTTGAGCAACTCACCAAACTATCGTCGGCTGAAGACTTCTTTCTCTTTTTGAATGTTCCGTACGATCCAGCGGTGCTGAATGTCTCGCGGTTGCATATCTTGCGGCGCATGGGAGACAACCTGCGCAAGGCCGGCATGGAGCCGGATGAAGCCAAGGCACGCGCCTATTTTCGTGCCCACCTGGAGCGGGCGTACGAGGACTTTGTCAGGTCTTCTCCGATTCAGGAGCGGGTCTTCAAGGTGCATCAGGATGCGGTGCGGGTGATCGTTCCGCAACTGGTGCAGCTTGGTATGCCAGGCGATGAGGCTTAGGCATTGAGGAGTTAGTCCGCAGGATGTTACTGCGAGATCAGTGCCTTGAAGAGATCCACTTGAACAATAGGCTTGCGCAGCTCCCTACGGGGCTGGAGCATTTTTGGGCGCCTTTCCCAGGGCTTCCCCTTCCTCTTCACTGCGTTCAGAGTCAGGGTCAGGGTTGTCCTGGGCTATTATCCTGTGTGCCCCTGGGGCGCACTGTATCGCAACCCACACATCTCTGCCGCAACTCGCTGGAGCGAGACAAATTGCTCCAAAAGAAAAATCTCCTCATCAGATCCTTATCGCTTTCTGGTTAGCATCAGTTCAATCCCAACTAGCCTGTATCGTCCCTGTCAATTCCCCGGAACGGGCGATCCACCAGAATACCCGGAGATTCATCCGGGTGAAGACGCACTAACTCACTCCAGGAGATTGCTCATGGCAGAACAGAAAGCACCGCAGATGCAGGCCACTTTGGGCCTAACCGGGCTAACCAGCAACGCAATGGCACTTATTGCGCCAGGCGCCTTTCTTTGGCTTACCTTTTACATTCAGGCAACCACCGGCACGACAGCCCCGACCATGTGGCTGGGCATCTTTGCCGCATTGCTGCTTTGTCTGGCTACCGCAGTGGCTTACGCCGAGATTTCGAAACTTTATCCTGGAACGGGCTCCAGCTACTACTATGCTGAGCAGGCGCTGCTCTCCAAGGACAAGTTCTTCAAGTACGCCCGCATCGTCAAGTTCATCGTCGGCTGGGGCTCTCACCTCTATTACTGGGTCTATCCCGGCGTGATGGTCGCGACAACCGGCATCTTTATCGGATACGTAGTCGGCTTCCTTTATCCCAACTTCCTGAGTGGATCGAATCCTGGTCCGTTGTTCATGGCGATTATTGCTGTGGCCTTCTCGTTCTTTGTTGCCTGGATCGCCCAGAAGGGCGCCGGCGCATCGACCGCGGTCAACCTGGCCATCAATATCATTCAGATCTCCGCACTGATGATCTTCAGCGTGCTGGCTCTGGGCTATCGCTCCAGCCATCCGGCGGGTTCACCGGCCTTCCAATACGACAACCAGACGCTGGCCACTTACAACTATCAGTTTGCGACGGCCAAGGATGGCTCGACGGTACGCGATGCTGCCGGTGTTCCCGTGGCGCTGACCGATGCTGCCGGGAAGCCGCTTCCGTTCACCATCGACTATCCCGAAAAGGATGCCAGCGGTAACTTCCTGACCCACACCAGCGCGGCTTCGGTCATCGCTCCGCACAAATTCAGCTTCATCTTCATTCAGGCTACCGTCGCCATCCTGATCCTGGTGGGATTTGAATCGGTGACAGCCATGGGTGGAGAGGCTAAAAATCCAACCAAACATATTCCCATCGCGGTCATTGGCTCACTGCTCATTCAAGGACTGGTGTGCTATCTGATCGAATACTTCGCGGCGAACTACTTCCTCAACTCGGGGTATACGATGCAGAGCGCGGCTGCTTCCGCTGCGCCCATCGGCGACATGATGATCATTGTCGGCGACGGATTGCTCGGCCATGGCAACGGCAAGTACTTCATGCTGGCCGAGGCCTTCACCGTCTTCCTGGCGCTGATTGGCACCACGCTGAGCTGCATGAACACTGGCGCTCGCGTTACCTATGCGATGGGCAAGGACGATGAGGCTCCGGAGCACTTCGGCATCCTCCATGCAAAATCGCTCACCCCGCGCCGGGCCATCTGGGCGCTGGCCGTAATCTCTGCTGTCATCGGTGTGATCGCGGTGTCGCTGGCTTTTGGCGACGCTGGCGCTCCCACGGACGCTTCCATTGCTGCACTGCCGCACGGTATCTTCTCCAGCTTCGGCTACACCACTCATGACAAGATGGCGGCATTGCCCAACTCGCTGCTGACCATCACGCTGACCTCCAACTTCGGCACTTTCATCCTCTACGCCCTGAGCTGCGCTCTGTGCATCATGGCCTATCACAAGCGTCATGACTACAACGTAGTTCGTCACCTGCTGATCCCTGGCTTCGGATTGCTAGCCAACCTGGTTTGCATGGCCTTCTATCTGATCAGCCCTGTCTTCGGCCTGGGAACCTTCAAGGAACCGCTTCTGGCGCTGGGTATCGCAGGTCTATGGGGACTGTATGGAGCCATCTACTTCATCCGCTCCTCCAAGGCCAAGGGCAAGGCAATCCTGCTCACGTCGAAGTAGTCCAATCGTTCATAGCATTTCTTAAACCCAAGCCGGTTCTTTGCTCGAAGAATTTCGAGCGGGGAACCGGCTTGATCCTTTGGGAGACTGTTCATCTGTTCTGCTTCCGCGGAGATGCTGTAAGGGCCAGGCACATGTCGATCAACCGCGGCTCAATGCTGGGTTCATTTGCAGCCACACGCAGTTCAAAAGAAACAAAAACACAAGCACAATAAAACAAACAAGCGACTAAGAGCCTATCCGCAAATAGTGACAATCTTGATTCGTTCTATCAAATCAGCTTCGTCAACGGAATACGTGTCGGCGATGCTTGATTTGTATGGCACAAATCAAGTCATGGACTGTCTCTGACG
>Ga0302270_10000155_pt1 | contig 73110 bp, 51 predicted proteins | sample III_Bog_E2_3_FD_198773 | JGI IMG/M metagenome (GOLD analysis project Ga0302270, IMG submission 198773) | Peat permafrost microbial communities from Stordalen Mire near Abisko, Sweden - III_Bog_E2_3 | ecosystem: Environmental > Terrestrial > Soil > Wetlands > Peat | place: Sweden: Abisko... | reverse complement strand
CACCGCGATCCTGCGCCAGTACGGATACGAGTGCATGCCCGCCTCCACCATTGAAGAAGCCATGCAGCTCCTCGATAAGATTGATGTCGCCGTGCTGGACTACCATCTCGGCTCCGGAAAATTCGGCACCGAGGTGGCTAACACTCTGCGCGCGCGCAGGCCTGAGGTGCCCATCATCATTCTCTCCGCCACGCTGGAGCACAAGTTCGGCGGCACCGCAGACATGCATCTGCTGAAGGGCTATAGCTCGGTTGAAGACCTGGTGAATGCGCTGCGCTCCTTTGAATCGCGGCGGCGCGGCTCGCCTGTGGTGGTGGACGCGCGCGAATTTTTCTACTCCCGCATCGGCCTGGCGATGGGAGCGGATGTGATTCTGCAGATACTGGACCGCGAAGGCACCTGGCTCTATGTGAATGAGGCCGCAGCCGCTTACCTCGGGCATCCGCGTGACTGGTTCCCGGGCCGCAATCTTTTTACCGAGATGGAGGGCAAGGTGCGCGATCTGCGCGAGGTGCTCTACACCGTGGCGGAGACGAACGAGACCTTCATTGACCGCACTCGCCGCGGCCTGCTGAACGTGCCGCCGGAGAAGGAGCGCAACGCCACCTGGTCAGTGATCGCGTTCCCCATTCGCCTGCACGATGACCGCTGCGGCGTGGTGCTAAGTGCGCGGATCATTGAGCGCACATCACCCTTTGCCGCATAGCGCGTGTTTCATCCATTCCGGGGCTAAAGCCCGCTGCTTTTGCTGTGCTGATTTCCGTGGGGCTGAAGCCCCACTCCCCCCGGCTGAAGCCGGAGGCTTAATCCAGGCAAGGCGGCTCTTCAGGCAATTACGGTTATCCAGGCAATGCAACTCTTCAGGCAATACAACTCTTCAGGCAATACGGCGATTCAGGCAATACGGCTATTCAGGCAATCTCGCGTCCGGTCTCTAAAGTTCACTGCACATACTCTGTCACTCTGAGCGTAGCGAAGAATCTGCTTTTCAAGGATTTACAATCCGGCAAACACTGTGGATGAAGGCAACAACTTCGGAGTCACCATCTGGTGATTCAGGCAATCTGGTGTCCGGTCTCTAAAGTTCACTGCACATACTCTGTCATTCTGAGCGTAGCGAAGAATCTACTTTTCAAGGATTTGCAATCCGACAACACTGTGGATGAATGCAACAACTTCGGAGTCACCATCTGGTGATTCAGGCAATCTGGATTGGTCCAGTTCACCGGCGAGGTGAACGCTTGAAACAAAAATGCTCCGCAACAGCCTCCAGCTTGGTACGCTTGCCTATGCGCACATTCGCCGCCATCGCCGCTTTGCTTCTGCTTACGGGCTGCACATCGCCCTATGTTGCAGCCACCATCGCAAACCGCACCGGCGGCGACATCACCGTTCTCCAGGTGGACTACCCCAGCGCATCCTTCGGCACAGAAAAGCTGGCGAATGACGCCGACTTCCACTATCGCTTCAAGCTGCAGGGCTCCGGCCCGGTGAAGGTGAGCTACACCGACGCAGCGCACCATGACCACAGCATCACCGGACCGCAGATGTTTGAAGGCCAGCGCGGCACCCTGCGCATCACCATTGACTTACCGGACAACGTCACCTTCTCCCCTCAACTCACACCCGCACAGTAGCGCGAATAACCGCCCGCCGCTGAAGACATTACAAAACTATTTCAATATCTTCCCCGCAGATTTCATCGCGCGGAATCTAATCGCAAGGTGCTCTTCAGCGCAACATCCCGGCTGAATTGCCAGGCATCGAAATAGACCTGTATTTCGGCATGTCAGGAGGCATTCATGATAGCCGACAAGACTCTCCCCACCGCACCGCTCCGTACCAGCGATTTCTCTCCCACTCTTCCCCCACAGCAGCCCGCAGCCAAGCCCGTCGATGTCCGTATGGGGCGCGCGCAGAACGAATCCGGCATCATCTGGATTACCACCATCTTCATGGCTATCTTCCATCTCGGCGCCATCGCTGCGCTCTTCTTCTTCAGTTGGACAAACCTCATTGTCGCGGTTGTCCTCTACGTTTTTGCCATCAATTGCGGCATCGGCATGGGCTACCATCGCCTGCTCGTTCACCGTGGCTATCGCGTACCGAAGGCTGTTGAATACTTCCTCGCCGTCTGCGGTACGCTCGCGCTCGAAGGCGGTCCCATCTCCTGGGTCGCAACTCACCGCGTGCATCACCAGCACAGCGACTTCGAAGGCGATCCGCACACGCCCCAGGAAGGCACCTGGTGGTCCCACATGGGCTGGATCATCTCCGGCCGCGCGCTCAACACGGAGACTGCCCGACTGGCCCACTACGCTCCCGATCTCGCCCGCGACCGCTTTCATCTCTGGCTCAGCAAATATCACTGGGTCCCCTTGACCATCCTCGGCGCAGGCCTGCTCCTGGTCGGCACCCTCGTCGGCGGCATCCATGCCGGCATCGGCCTCTTCCTCTGGGGAATCTTTCTCCGCGTCACCGTCGGCCTGCATGCCACCTGGCTGGTGAACTCCGCCACCCATCTGCACGGCAGCCGCCGTTTTGAGACGAAAGACGAATCCCGCAACAGCTGGTGGGTCGCGCTGCTCACCGGCGGCGAAGGCTGGCACAACAATCACCACGCCTATCCCGTCTCCGCCCGCCATGGCCTCGCCTGGTATGAGTTTGACCCAAACTACTACGGCATCTGGCTCCTGCAAAAGCTCGGCATCGCGAAAAAAGTTCAGATTGCCAAGTTCATCAAGCCGGTTCCCGGCGCACATCAGCCCGTCACCACACACATGACGTCTTCCTGATTCTTTATGCGCAATCCACTCAAGAAGCTCGCGCCTTCATTCTGGAGATGACCGTAATTATCATCCTGGTGATCGAACTGGTATTCCTCTTCCGCGGCAAACCCTTCTAACCAAGGAACGCACATCCGGTTAAATCAAAGAGGCAGCCCGAAGGCTGCCTCTCCTGGTTGCGTTTTGCGCAGGACTACTTGACGACGCTCTGGAAGAGCGGGCTGGCCAGCAACTGCGAGAATTCGCTGTCAGACGCCGAGAAAGAAACGATGAGCGTGCCTGCGTCGGAATCAACCGAGGTGCTTTCCAGCGCGGCCTTTTCCGTCGGCGTGCCGGTGGTCTTCTTCAGCAGTACGCCGGCCTTCATCAGCGTCGCAGCCGTCGCAGCCGTCACGGAATCCGATGTAACCACATTCATATCGAACTTCACGCCATTCTGAAAGTCCATGGTGTAGCGCGAGCTCTTCAGGCGGTTGCGGACGGTGTCGTAATCCGCCACCTGCGCCGCTTCGCCCAGCACGCTCTTCATCATGGTCTGGGTGCCGTTCTGGTCCAGCACGCTCCAGATGGGGCGCGTCTGCACCAGGTTCATGTCATTCATCATGTCGCTGTTGCTCAGGAAGCTCGCGGTCAGGCCGTCGCGCGTATCCAGCGTGGCCTTGATCGCGTCCTTATCGCCGAAGATCATCGTGGTCTGGTTCAGAAAGACGACGCTGAGTCCAGTCGAACCCATGGGATAGACGCTGTTATTGCGCACCATGGTCGGCTTGGTCTTATTCTTGGCGAAGTTCGCCAGAATCTTGGCCGTCTGGAACTGACCCTGCGCGATGCCCACAATGCGCGTACCCGAACCACCCTCTGCACGGAACGCGGCAAAGGCGAGCACATCGGCATCCTGATTCACATTCAGACCGGACTGCGTCAGCGAGGTCTCCAGCCGCTTCAACTCGGGCGGAAGCACGCGCTCCTTCAGCGCCATCGCCGTGGGCGAATTCTGCATGGCGCGATAATCCACCACGATCAACTGCTGCACGTCCTTGGGCACGGCAGACTTGGCATCGCTGCTCAACTCGGCTGCATGCGCCGATCCACAAACCATGGCAGCCGCTACAACCAGTGCGCTGCTGAACTTCATCCAGTTTCCATTCATCGTCACGTCCACTCCCGGCCCGCTCTGGGGCAACTTCTTTATTCTTTCCCGAGTCTGCATGGATAGCAAGTATTTGCTGCTATTTCCTGCGCCCGGGTTCATCCTGCACTGCGCTTCTGCTACACCGGCCATGCCAGCGGATTCTCCATCCGCCGCTCCAGAATCTTGTCTGCGGCGTCGAACCCACTTATTTGACGTGCCCATTCCGAATCCGGCTCATAGGCATCGGAAGGAATTAATCCGATTAATTCTCCGCTCAACGGTTCAGCCCCGTGCCGCAGAGCCAGTTCCCTGATCCGGTTGAAGACGCTGCGCAGCGGCGTGGTGCGGAAATCCGTGATATTCATGCTTACCTGGGCGCGTCCGTTGGCCAGAACGCCCATGGCCTTCACGCCCGCCATGCCGCCGCCGCTGGCCCGAATCTCCCGCGCTACGGCACGGGCTACGGCCACATCCGGCTTGTCCAGATAGATATTGTAGGCCACCAGGAACCGGCGCGCTCCCACGGCTGAGGCTCCCGCGGTAGGGTGAAGCTCCGGGCCGCCCACATCGGGCCGCCGGGTGGCATCCCTGACCGCGGCCATGCGCAGGCCCTCAAACTGCCCGCGCCGCACATCCTCCAGCAGGGCACGGTCGGGCCGGGCCGCCGCCGCTTCGTAGAAGTAGGCCGGTACGCCGAAACGCTTCCAGATCTGCGCGCCCGCCTGCCGCGCCAGCAGGGCGCACTGCTCCAGCTTGATGCCCTTCACCGGAACGAACGGCACCACATCAGCCGCGCCGATGCGGGGATGCACCCCGGTCTGCCGCGTCAGGTCGATCAACTCCGCCGCCTTGCCCACGCCGCGCACCGCCGATTCCAGCACCGCATCCGGCGGTCCCGCCACGGTCACCACGGAGCGGTTGTGGTCCGCGTCCAGCGAGAAATCCAGCAGGCGCACGCCGGGCACATGCATCGCCATCACGATCTGGCGGATCTTGCCTGCGTCCGTGCCCTCAGAAAAATTCGGCACGCACTCTACAATCTGTTCTTCACTGCTCATCATTGCTGTTACCAACTTCTTTCAACCACTGCAATCGTGCCCTTTTACCAGACTAAAACTCACTCCGCTAAAACATTGTCATTCTGACCCCGAGCGAAGCCGAGGGGGAAGAATCTGCTTCTGTCTCTGCGACCAACGGGAGCCGCTTCTGCGCGCAAAGCGCGCTCTTCGCCGTGCGCGCAGCACTATTTCCACCACGTATATCCGAGCGAGAACTGCAGACTCGCGTTAACACCCGGATTCTTGTCCCCTAAGCTTGCGCTTGAAATGTGAACGCCGTTCACGCTGAAATCGATGGAACGCTTCGGTGACAGAAAATAATGGAAACCTACACCGCCCTGCGGCGTGAAATTGAAGACGCTGGCGTCCGTATTGGGGCCGTCCTGCGGCAGGCCCAGGGTCGGCGAACCGAACGCCGGATACTTGTGATTCGTCCACACCACGCCGCCCGCGCCCTGTGCCCACGGCATAAATCGCTTGCCGTGCGTGAAGTTCCAGCGCAGGATGATGGGCGTGATGGACGTGCCGGTAAATGTACCGCCGGTGGTGTAGTAATTCGAGCAGGTGAAGCCGACCAGATTATTGGCCGGTACACAGTTGGCCCGCTGGAACTTCGGCGTGAACGATTGCCAGTAGGGGAAAAATTCACCCGCATACTCGAACTGCCCGCGCAGAAGGCTGTGCCCCAGAACCGGGGTCAGCACCTTGCCCAGATGAACGCCCGCCATCAGAAATTTGAAGGAATCACGGTCTTCCGTCAGGCCCACACCGCCCTGCGCCAGCACCCCCATCTCCCACGGCTGCCGCGCGGAGATGCTGCCCACATAATTGTCACTGGGCAGTAATTGCATGGTCTTCGCTACGGGCGTCGTGCTTGATGAGCTACCGCTCTGTGCCGCCGCACCCGCCGTCAATCCCATCAACAGCCCCAGGCTCAAAAATCCCGCAATCCATCTCTTCATTCGCTTTATCCGCTCTTATCCAAAATTCCGTGTGATCCGTGCTGAAGTTTTGCCTTTGTTCTAACGCTCGAAAGCCGCCAGCGAGTGGCGGCCCTCGTCGCTACAGTTATATCTGTGAACTCAGGCTGAGACCTGCTCTTCATCCATATCGAAGTTGGAGTACACATTCTGCGTGTCGTCCAGGTCTTCAATCGTGTCCAGCAACCGCTGCATCGCGCTCGCCTGATTGCCTTCCAGTTTGGTGTAGGTGGTCGCAATCATCGTCACCTCAGAGTGTGCCGGTGTGATGCCCGCGGCCTTCACCGCGGCCAGCACCGTCTCCAGTTCCTTGGGTGCCGTCACCACTTCCCAGCTATCGCCTTCGTCGCTCAGGTCGTCCGCGCCCGCTTCCAGCACCACTTCAGTGAGCTTGTCCTCGTCCACCGCGGACTTCTCCACGATGATCAAACCCTTCTTCGAGAACATGTAACCGACCGAGCCGGTTTCGCCCAGGTTGCCGCCGTTCTTGGTGAAGGCGTGACGAATCTCGCTGACGGCGCGGTTACGATTGTCTGTGAGCACGTCAATGATGACGGCGACGCCGCCGGGGCCGTAGCCCTCATACGTGACCTCTTCGTAGTTCACGCCTTCCAACTCGCCGGTGCCGCGCTGCACGGCACGCTTGATGTTGTCTGCCGGCATATTCTCGGCCTTGGCCGCGGCAATGGCCGTGCGCAGGCGCGGATTGCCGTCAGGATCTCCGCCGCCCTGTTTGGCTGCGATCTGGATTTCCTTGATCAGCCGTGTAAAGATCTTGCCGCGCTTGGCATCCAGCGCGCCCTTTTTATGCTTGATTGTCGCCCATTTTGAGTGGCCGGACATGCTTGTTACCCCTGCTCTGAAAGTACTGGAAACGTTGCGAATGACCGCTTGGAATCCTTGCGATTCGCAGCCTTCGCCGCAGCATCACACCGTGCTCACTATACCAGAGCCGGGCCACCGCAAACCACCCCGCCACCGGCTGCTTCAGGATGCGAGCTGGCGGTATATTGCCTCAAGGTACGGCGTTACGGCGTGCACCAGGAAGACCAGGACGCTCAGCGCCAGCAGTAGAAGCGCGGTCGCGGCGAATCCGCGCAGCCAGCCCAGTTGGAACTGCACCACCAGCTGATGGAACACATAGCTCGCCAGCACGAAGATGCCGATGATCGCTGCGATGGCAAAGGCCGCCGCCAGAAGGACTTCAAGAATGCTCAGAATTTCGCCTGCCATACCGTGTCTGTGCTGTCGCCTTCGAGCTTAGAATTTTTTCTCGTTACCGCGCGAATTGGCCTTGGTACGGCGGCAAGCCGCGCAGACCAGCAATACCACAAGCAGCACAGAAATCCCTACGACTATCTCCATGCCGTAGGCGTAAACCCAGCCGGCAATGCTGCCTTCCTGCTGGTTGCCGCTGACTCTCAGCGATTGCAACATCAGTCCCAGAGTCCCCATGCCGCCCTCGCTGTGCTCACGGTCAGTCTAGCCGGAATGCTATCCTGAGCGCATGAAATTCGGAGTCATTGTTTTTCCCGGATCGAACTGCGACCACGATACCTACAACGTCGTCGCCACCGTCGCGCACCAGCCCGTCACGTTTTTATGGCACGCCTCCACTGATCTGGAAGGCTGCGACGCCATTCTGGTACCGGGCGGTTTTGCCTACGGCGATTACCTGCGCACCGGCGCCATCGCCAGCTTTGCCCCCATCATGCAGTCGGTGAAGAAATTCGCCGCATCCGGCGGCCTGATTCTGGGCATCTGCAATGGCTTTCAAATCCTGTGTGAATCCGGCCTGCTGCCCGGTGCGCTGATGCGCAATGCCAGCCAGAAATACATCTGCAAGCAGGTCTACCTGCGCACCGAGACCACCAATTCGCCGTTCACGCATACCCTGCAATCGCAGCAGGTGCTGAAGATGCCCATCGGCCACGCCGAAGGCAACTACACCTGCGACGCCGCCACCCTGGCCGAACTGGAGCGCCGCGACCGCATCGCCTTCCGCTACGCTACCCCGGCAGGAGAGATCACCCCGGACGCGAATCCCAACGGCGCGCTCTCCAACATCGCCGGCATCCTCTCCGAGGGCCGCAACGTACTCGGCATGATGCCCCACCCCGACCGCTCCAGCGAAGCCCTGCTCGGCTCGGCGGACGGCCTGCCGCTCTTTCAGGGCATGATCGCCTCGCTCAACATCCGTTAGCGCAATTTTGATCTCGATGTTGACAGTAGTGGGATAGAAACAAGCGAGCTCCGGGGCTAAAGCCCGCTGCTTTTGCTGTGTTGGTTCCGTGGGACTGAAGCCCCACCCCCCCCGGCTGAAGCCGGGGGCTTAATCCAGGCAAAATGGCTACGCAGGCAAGACAGCGATCCAGATAATCCAGATGTTCAGGCAATACAGCTATGCAGGCAAGAAGGCTATTCACGCAATCCGGATTGATCCAGTTCGCCAGCCGATGTCAACCCTTGAAACAAAAATGCGTTAGCGCTCAAACCCTGTTTTGAGCGGGTGCCCCAGGTCTCGCTTTTGAGACCTGGGTTTTCCTTGCTGCACGCAGTATCTGTGTCTCCTCCCCGGTGCTAACCTAACAGCAGATGATTGATATTCATCACCATCTTCTGTGGGGGCTGGACGACGGCAGCGATTCGCTGGAGACCACGCTTGCCATGGCGCGATTCGCCGTGGACCAGGGCATTACCCATGTGGTCGCCACCTCGCACGCCAGCACGCACTGGAGCTTCCAGCCCGATGCAGTCGCAGCCAAGGCAGCCGAGTTGCGCGCCCTGCTGGCCGCGGAGCGAGTACCGCTCACGCTGGGCACGGGCTGCGACTTTCATATCAGCTACGACAATCTCACCGACCTCCACATCACGCCGCGCAAGTACACCGTGAACCACGGCGACTATCTGCTGATCGAGCTGCCGGATTACGCGCTGCCCATCAATCTGCCGGAGACGCTCTACGAGCTGCAGCTGCTTGGCCTCACGCCGATCCTGACGCACCCTGAGCGCAATCCGACGTTGCAGGCTGACCCCAACCGCATGGTCGAATGGCTGCGTTCCGGCCTGCTGGTGCAGGTCACGTCAGCGTCCATTATGGGCAGATTCGGCAAGTCCGCACAGAAGCTGACGCAGACGCTGCTGAAGGATGAGTGGGTCCACTTCGTCGCAACCGATGCGCATAATGTAACCTCGCGCCCACCGGTGATGCGGGAGGCGTTTGAGTTTGTGGAACGCAAGCATGGCAAGGATGCGGCCAACCGGCTCTTCGTGGAGAATCCGCTGGCGGTGTTTGAAAACCGTCCGCTTCCGCAGCAGCCGCAGCCGCGCCACGTATTCGATGCGTATGAAGATAATCGCAGCTGGCTGCAGAAGATGCTGCGGCGGTAGAGAGCCACGCGGATGTTCTAAGAAATGCCCAGCCCGCCATCCACGCGCAACAACTGGCCCGTCACAAAGTGCGGCCCCGTCGCGAAGAAGAGTACAGCCGATGCGACATCGGCCGGGGTGCCATTGCGCCGCATGGGCGTCTTGGCGGCAAAGTGTTCATACCCCTCATCCACTTCGCCATTCACAATCATGCCGGGCGCGACGCAGTTCACACTGATCTCCGGCGCCCAGGCCTTGGCCATAGTCTCGCTCAGCATGTGCAGCGCGGCTTTTGACGTGCAGTAGTGCGCGTGCGTAGCCCACGGATGAATGCCGCCCAGCGAGCCGATGTTGATGATGCGTCCGCGCGCCTGCTTCAGATACGGATACGCGGCCTGCGCCGCCATCAGCGGGCCGCGCGTGTTGGTGGCGAAGATGGCGTCCCACTGCTCCGGCGTAATCTCTTCCAGCTTCGCCGTCTCAAATGCGCCGGCGTTGTTGACCAGCAGGTCCAGCCCGCCAAAGGATTGCGCGGCAGCCGTCACGGCCTGCTTAATCTGCTGCGCGTCATGCAGGTCGCAATGTACGGCCAGCCCGGCCACGCCCAGCGCCGCAATCTCGCGCACGGTAGCGGCGGCTTCATCCTCAGAGTTGCGGAAGGTGATGGCCACATCCGCCCCGGCCCGCGCCAGGGTAAGCGCAATCTCGCGCCCGATGCGCTTGGCTGCGCCGGTCACGAGTGCCCGCTTCCCTGCCAGTGGTTTGTCTTCGCTCAAGGAGGTTCCGCTACTCCGGCTTCTTTTCCGTGGTGGTGGCTGGTGCCGTGCCAGTGGCTGGAGCGGTCTTCTGCGCCTCCGGCGTGATGGGCAGCACGCCCGGCGTGGGCGGCACAGGCTTGGTGGTTGGACGCACCGGTTCCTGTACGCCGGCCGGGCCCTTGGCCGCGTCATTGGAATCGCGATAGGCGGAGTACTGCTCCGTCGGCCGCTTCATCTCCACGATGATCTGCTTGCTGTCTGTGGGGACGTCGTAATCCTGCCCAAAGCTGGCGAAGCCATTGGCGATCACCTGCACGCGCAACTGGCTGCCGATGGGGATGATGTCAATCACGGCCTTGCCTTCGCCGTCGGTCTTCATCTCCATGTTGCCGTCGTCCTTGCCATCTTTAACGGGATGAAAAATAACCGAGGCATTGACCAGCGGCTTGCCGTCGCGCGCCCGCTGCACCAGCACTTCCACGCGCGCTGTGGCTGGCGGAGCTTTGTACTTGCGCCCGCGCTTCTCGCCGGAATTGTTCTGCGCTACCGCCATGCCGGCCACCAGTAGAACACCGGCGATACCAGCCATAATCCGAGTAAATGCTCTCTTCGACATGTGAATGATTGTACTTCGCCGAAGCACTTCCGCGCGCCACCGGCCTAGGGCGCCTGCTGCGGCGAGGGGTGGCCGGAGTAGCTCATCTGCGGACGCGGATCGGTCGGAGGAACCGGCGGCCCGAGAGGAGTCTCAGAGATCGCTGGTATCGCAGGGATTGCAGGGATGGCCGGAATCGCAGGGATGGCGGGTATGGCCGGAATTGCCGGTACCTGCAGGTCGCTGTGGCCGCCGTGCTTGCCCGGAGGCATGGGCGGTGTGGGCGGCGTGGGAATGCCGAAGTTCCCCTGCAGACTCTTCAGGTCTTCGGGTTTCAACTGCCCGTCAATCTGCACGAAGGTCAGTTCCTTCGGCTCGACCGTAATGATCATCATCCCCTGGATCTCGCCGTTAACACTGCGCATGTAGATATCCGTGTCTTCGTTCTTCTCATGCGTGCTGACGATGTTCGACCACTCCGGCGAGGCAAACTGCTTGCGCAACTGCGCCACGCTCTGGCGGTCATACATCCAATCCTTGTCGTATTCAAACGTATGCACGTAGATGCCGCGCAGCTTGCCGATAATGCTCTTAGCCTTTCCCTGGTTCTTGTCCTTGTCGTTCATGAAGCCTGACGCCAGGCCCATCATGTTCTTGTCGAGCACGACGTTGGTCACTTCCTTCGCACCCTTCGCATACTGATCGAGGTTCGGGATCGGTATCTCCTGCGCCTGCGCGCCTGCTGCGACCAGCACGCATCCCAGCGCTGCTGCCATTGCCATCATCCGTGTCATTCGCCATGTCTTCATTGTTGTGTTCTCCCTTGTCTGAAATCGAAATCCGCGCGCTACTGTTGCCCGTTGATCTTCTGGTTCACGTGTTGCAGCTGCTCGCTGGTAATCTGCAGCGCAAACATCACCTGTTCCCTGGCCTGCTCACCCGCCGCGCGCTCTGCCCGACGCTGCTCCATCTGGCGTTCCACCACCGCGCCGCCGCTGGCTACGGCCAGCAGCGTGGCCGCAATGGCCCACTTCTGCGCGCTCGGCTGCCACCACCGCGGCTTCGGCATCGCGATGACCTTCGGCTGCGGCGCAGCCTCTTCTTCCGCCAGCCGCTGCATCAGCCGGTCCGCAAATCCCGCGGGCGGCTCACCGGGGCGCAGACCTGCGCGCAACTGCTGTTCGAAATCGTCTTCGTGCCGCTCTACTCCGTTGTCAATCACGTCTGTACTCCTTCAACACGACGGAAGCCTTCCGCCGCATCAGTTGCAAAGCCCGTTGCAGATGGCTCTTGACCGTCGCCACCGGCATATTCAGCAGCGCGGCGATCTCATCCGGGTCAATATCTTCCTGGTAGCGCAGCGTCACGACCGCGCGCTGCGTCTCCGGCAGCGACTCCACCAGGCTCTCTACCCGGCTGGCCAGGCCAAGCTGCTGCCAGCTCGCGGATGCTGCGCCATCGGTGTGTATCTCCTCCACAAATTCGTCGCCCTGCAGCTCCGGCCGGGCCGAGCGCCTGCGCACCTGGTCTATGGCGCGGTGCATCGTCACGCGGCGCAACCAGTACTTCAGGTGATCGCCGCTCTCTACTTCCGTCCCGCGGCGGTGCAGCTCCATAAAGACATCCTGCGCCACCTCTTCGGCCAGTCCGGGATCAGTGACGACGCGGCGTGCCAGGCTGAAGACCATCGCCTGATGCTGCATCACGATCTCCCGGAAGCTGCCAGCGCTCAGGTCCACAAACTCTCCGCCTCTGCACAGGGATACGGACACCTTAGCCCCTCAGAATGCAAAATTTTCGATTTCCGGCAAACTTTTTGGGCATTGGAGCGTCCGGCACAGACGTGAGTGAGATTCACTCATATTTAATCTCCTCCGCTTGACAGGCAGGCAACCAATCCCCTATCTTTAGCAATCATAGGCTTTGAGTGCTAACGCCCCGGATTGGAGGCGAGCGCCAGCCTCAACAAATCCCGATTATTCCGGGGAAATCCAATATTCGGCGGGCTTCGGCCTGCCGCAAACCACGCTGTAAGGAGCATTGAGACATGGCAAAGACATCCTTCACTCCCCTGCATGACCGCGTTCTGGTCCGCCGCATTGAAGAGGGCGAATCCATCCGCGGCGGCATCATCATCCCCGATTCCGCCAAGGAAAAACCGCAGGAAGGCGAAGTCATCTCCGTCGGCAAGGGCAAGTCCAACGACGAAGGCAAGACCTTCCCGCTCGACGTCAAAGCAGGCGATCACATCCTCTTCGGCAAGTACTCCGGCACTGAGATCAAGCTGGACGGCGACGACTACCTCATCATGCGCGAAGAAGAAGTCCTCGGCATCTTGAAGAAGTAAGTGCTGTTCACGCGCACTTACTGACAACTAACAACTGACATCTGATAACTGGAGAAGAAAATGGCAAAACAGATTCTGCATGGAGAAGATTCCCGTCAGGCGATCCTGCGCGGCGTGAACACGCTCGCCAACGCCGTGAAGGTCACCCTCGGTCCTAAGGGCCGCAACGTTGTGATCGAGAAGAAGTTCGGCTCCCCCACCATCACCAAGGACGGCGTCACCGTCGCCAAGGAGATCGAGCTGCAGGACACGCTGGAGAACATGGGCGCACAGATGGTGCGTGAAGTGGCCTCCAAGACCAGCGACGTGGCCGGCGACGGCACCACCACCGCAACCGTTCTGGCACAGGCCATCTACCGCGAAGGCGTGAAGACCGTGGCCGCCGGTGCAAACCCGATGGCGCTGAAGCGCGGCATCGACAAGGCTGTCGAAGTCATCGTCGGCAAGGTTGACGAGCACGGCGTCCGCACAGGCGGCGCTCTCGACAAGTTCTCCAAGCCCGTCTCCGGCGACATGATCGCCCAGGTCGGCACCATCTCCGCCAACTCTGACTCGCAGATCGGCACCATCATCGCCGCTGCCATGCAGAAGGTTGGCAAGGATGGCGTCATCACCGTCGAAGAGTCTCGCACCATGGAGACCCAGCTCGAAGTCGTCGAGGGCATGCAGTTTGACCGCGGCTATCTCTCGCCCTACTTCGTGACCGATGCCGAGCGCATGGAAGCCGCCCTCGAAGATCCCTACATCCTCATCTATGAGAAGAAGATCTCTTCGATGAAGGACCTGCTGCCCCTGCTGGAGCAGATCGCCCGCACCACCAAGCCTCTCGTCATCATTGCAGAGGATGTGGACGGCGAAGCCCTCGCGACCCTGGTCGTGAACAAGCTGCGCGGCACGCTGAACGTCGCAGCCGTCAAGGCTCCTGGCTTCGGCGACCGTCGCAAGGCCATGTTGCAGGACATCGCAATCCTGACCGGCGGCAAGGCCATCACTGAAGACCTCGGCCTCAAGCTCGAGTCCCTCAAAATTGAGGATCTCGGCACCGCCAAGCGCGTCACCATTGACAAGGACAACACCACCATCGTCGACGGCGGCGGTAAGGACGGCGAAGTCGAAGGCCGCGTGAAGGAAATTCGCGCTCAGGTCGAAAAGACCACCTCGGACTACGATCGTGAGAAGCTGCAGGAGCGCCTGGCCAAGCTGGTCGGCGGCGTTGCCGTCATCAAGGTCGGTGCCGCAACCGAGACCGAGATGAAGGAAAAGAAGGCTCGCGTTGAGGATGCCATGCACGCAACCCGTGCAGCAGTCGAGGAAGGCATTGTCCCCGGCGGCGGCGTCGCTCTCATCCGCTGCACCGCTGCGGTCGACGAGCTCATCAAGTCCCTCACGGGCGACGAGCAGATCGGCGCCAAGATCATCCGCCGCTCCATCGAAGAGCCCTTGCGCATGATCGTCGGCAACGCCGGTGAAGAGGGTGCAGTCGTCATCAACCACATCCACGAGCACGGCAAAGACAAGCCGAACTATGGCTATAACGCCGGCACCGACAAGTACGAGGACCTGGTCAAGGCCGGCGTCATCGATCCGACGAAGGTCACGCGCACTGCATTGCAGAACGCCGCCTCCATCGCCGGCCTGATGCTCACCACCGAAGCCATGATCTCGGAGATCCCCGAGAAGAAGGAAGCAGCAGCCGGTGGTCACAACCACGGCGGCGGCGGCATGGAAGGCATGTACTAGTCCTCAATGGACTCGCCGTACAAGCTCCACGCAACAAGAGAGGCCCCGGGCAACCGGGGCCTTTCTTGTCAGTCTTCTCTTGACGACCTATAAGGTTCAGATAATCACTTGCTGAGGAGCCGCAGAAAGCGGAGATGCCAGATCAGACAAGCCCAGAGGAACATACTGCATTGCGTCTCCAGGGAGAACATCATGCGTAACATAATCATTGAAAAGTACGCATTGCAAGTGAGCATCTTGAGTTAGCGCTGCATGTTTGTGTAGCGTTCGATGGCAACTTGCATATGACGTATCTGCGTCTTTCCAATTCAATTCCCCATTTTTGCATTGCACAACAACTAGAGGTTTATACGGGAAAGCTCCGAGGGGAAGAATCCATATAATGTCTAGTCCACCGTCTTTCTGCCTTGATCGAAGAGCCCCATTGCCAAATCCCAGGCCAGTAAGGTGAATATTGCATGCAGCAATCTTGCGAAGACGATTGCGAGGAAACCCAACTCTATGGATGGCTCCAGTCACACGTAAGGCTAGTCTTTGCAAAACAGCAATTTCAAATTCTTTAGAGACAACGCCTGTGCTTCGAAGGCCGATCATGGCACCAATAAATGCCAAGTATGTTTTGTCTACAACACAAAATCGTCCCGAATCTTGATCGTAGACAAAAGGCATCATACTGTTGCGTGCATCGAAGTGTCTTTGCATATCAGCGACCGCTAAAGATATAGCCTGCTCACGACTCGTAGAATACTGCCTACCTAATTCATCAAGGAATGGATTATTTTCGTCAGCTCTCTCCCAATCCCTGTCTGTAAGCACACGCGAGTCGGTGTCGCTAAGTTCAACTGCAATTGCTTCGAAAAGAGTAAAAGTTGGATTTGGCATTCTAGCTATTTCTGTTTATTCAAGAAGCGCGCTGCGGCTTTTGCAAATGCGATTGCGTTTATACGAAGGTCCTCGGCTTCAGGGGATTTAGAGCCCTCTGTCACTTGTTTCGCAATAATTGGCGCACTCTTCGCTAACCGCTGAAGTCGTCCCATGCCTTCTGCGCGTGTATCTACCAAAATGGCCGCATCCTCTAGATTGCGACTCTTGGCCAACACTTTGTATGCTTTATCTGAAACCAATACCTTTGCAAGGAGCTTAACTTCTCTCGTCTCGCTAACTACTTTAGTCGCTGGATCTCTGGATTGCTTTACCTTTTTCCCATATAGAAATTCGAGTAGTTCTAGAAATCTAGATTTATTCACCGACACGACTTCGTAGGTATCGGGATTTATGTTAAGCGAAATAAACTGCTTAGTCCCTGTTCTCGTAAGTGCCTCTGCCAATACCCAAAAGTCTTCATTGCTTGCGAGCGTTGTATCGGTTTTCACCAAAAGACGAAGTGGAACAACCAATCGCCTCACGGTGTCTTTCGTTAGGCGCATCTCCTTCAGAATTTTAGACAATCCAGATCGATTAATCTCCGCATCAAGAAAAAGAGCCTTGCTATACGGGGGCCATTCTCTGAATCCAAAGAGATGTCTGACACCGAGATAGACCCTTATATTGTTTTTCGCTGCTACATTTTGTGCACTAGGAAAAGTTATAACTGGCACTAAATTCAATCGCTGAATAGCGGCCAATGCATATTCCAAGGGATGACTTCTGATGTGTTTAATCGCCGCAAGACGTCGATTGCCTTCGACAATGACCCACTTGCCCCCACTTGCAGGGCGAACCACTAAAGGCTCGTACTCGATGAATCCATTTTCAAGAAACGAGTCCACCAACTCTGACGCAAAATTAGGCCGGTCAAATAAGTATTTTTGTATTTGATCCTGCTGGTTACTCGTGGCTTTAAAATCATCGCCAAATCGAGGATTCTCCGGATCGTAAAGAAGATCGTCCGGCGAGACTCGCTTAAATGCAGGGATGTTCCCAACAATTTCGGCTTTAGGTGTCATATATTCAGCTCAGTACATCGAGTAGTGGTTTGGTTACCGCTTTAAAAAGTGGAGGAGGAACAGCATTACCAATCATCTGAAAACGGTCCCGTACAGTCCCTTGCGCCCATTTGAAATGCCTTGGAAATCCTTGTAGTGCTGCACACTCGCGATATGCCAAACGCCGAGCTCGCCCCTTTGACTCAAACTTCCAAACATCAGGTCCAAGACGATAAAGCTTTGGACTGCTTGGGTGCAAGGGTACATGCCGCCAATGACCCACTATACAGGGGCTTGGCTCCTTCCAATCGCGTCTACGGTCCCGCGAGAGATAATACCAATGAAACGGCTCATCATTGAATGAACCCTCTGGCCATTCAGGTAAACCAGCTAATACTTTTTCTTGAGTCAATAGCGCACACCTGCCAATTCCATGAGTGGCACGAGGAAATTGATACTCAAAGTCTCTAAAATCAGAGCGGACTCCAACAATAAATATTCTCCGTCTGTACTGTGCCACTCCGTGCTCTTCTGCACGCAATATGCCCCATTTCACCTTATAGCCCGCTAAGCGGTATCTACATAACTGCGCGTCAAGCAATTCGCGATTGGCTCCAAAAGACATGCCAATAACATTTTCAACTACAAATGCTTTCGGTTTTGTTGTTCGAAGAACCCGATCAAACTGACGATAGAGGAAGTTGATCGACTCCCCCCAATCTCTTCTTCCTCCCTGAGTAAACCCCTGACACGGGTAGCATCCCACTAATAAATCGGTATCAGGGAAGCAATTGAAATCGCGAATATCTCCAACTTCAATTCTTGCATCGGGCAGATTGTCTCGGTAGGTATCGCATGCAACTCCCCAAATGTCATTGGCCCATAGCACGTCGATACCCAGTTTTTTAAGCGCCACATCTGAGCCGCCGCAGCCACTAAAGAGGGAGAGAGCTTTGATTTTCATATCGTATTGAAATATAGTCTACATTTTCGTTTACAAAACTCTTGGGATCAAATTTTTCTCGCCGAAGCTCAATCTCCAGCGCCTGCAGGCCTTTCCCATCCAGTTTCACGAATCTCCCCAGCCCGGAATGAACAGTCTCTACCTCAACCGGGTCATCGAACTTGCGAAGCGCCGTTCCCTGACCTGCTACGATGCTACCTACCTCGATCTCGCCATCCAGCTTTCCCTTCCCATTGCCACCCTGGACAAGGCTCTTAAACTCGCAGCCAGGGGTGAAGGTATTCAGATTTTCTAACGGCCTCAAGTATGTCCCAAATGGGAATTGGGGTAGTGTCCTAAATTGAGTAATGAATGACGCCGGGGCTAAAGCCCCGCTTCTTTCAGTCGCTTACTCCCACGGCTGAAGCCGTGGGCTTAATCCCAAAAGCAAGCTGTGGGCAGCTTCAGTCCCGGAAGAATTGACTCGGCGGCTGAAGCCGTGGGCTTAATCCCAAAGCAAGCTGTGAGCTTAATCCCAGAAGCAAATCAGGACGCTACCGGAAATTGAACTGAAAATTTAGAGGCGGAGGGCGTATTATCATCTTCTCATCCGCAAATCTTTGCACCCAAGGAACTCACAGCCATGGACGAGACACTGCCCGGACCCCCCGAAACTTCGGACGCATCTCCGCAACCCATTGCACCGCCGCCCTCTCCGCTGAAGAAGATCTTCATCGGCCGCGATGGGATTCGCGCCGGCTGGGGCATCCTGATCTTCGTCGCCGCTTTCGTCGTGCTGCTCATAGGGCTGCACGCCTTTTCACACCATGTGCTGCACCATGTGCCGCCGCCGAAGGACGCGCCGCGGTCGCTCCATGCCATCCTGATCAGCGAGATACTCTCTGTCGTCTTCACCGCCATCGCCACCTGGTTGATGAGCCGGATCGAAAAGCGACCCTTCTCGGCCTACGGGCTGGGCGGCACGCGCCGCTTCCCGCTCTTTGCCAACGGATTGTTCTGGGGCTTCTTCTTCATCAGCCTGCTGGTGGGCGCGCTCCAGATGACGCACCATATCAGCTTCGATCCGTCGCACGCCACGCTACATACTGCGCTGAAGTACGGCGCGGTGTGGGGCGCGATCTTCCTTCTGGTCGGATTCTTTGAGGAGATGTTCACCCGCGGCTACATGCTGTGGACGCTGTGGCGCGGCGTGGGATTCTGGTGGGGCGCGCTCATCCTGGGCGTTGCCTTCGGCGCGATGCATGGCAAGAATCCCGGTGAGACGCCAGTAGGGCTGATCTCCGCCGGAGCCGTCGGCTTCGTCTTCTGCCTCAGCATCTGGTACACGCGCTCGCTCTGGTGGGCGATTGGCGCGCATGCGGCGTGGGACTGGGGCCAGACCTTCTTCTACGGCGCGTCTGACAGTGGTCTGCCCACCAAGGGCAGCTTTTTCGTCGCGCATCCGCAGGGAGGCGCGCTGATGAGCGGCGGCGCAACCGGACCCGAGGGCAGCCTGCTGATCTTTCCCATCCTGATTCTGATGACAGCGGTCATTTACCTCACCCAGCGCCATCATGCTGCGCCGGAATCCACCTCCCCGTAACCTGACGGGGGCGCCAATCAGAAACTTTCGCCGCGAAACTGCGTCTACATCATAAGACCCTATCCTTTATGCGCCTTGTGCACGTTGTACGGCTTTTTTGCGGATTTCTCATCCTCGCAGCTCTCCCCACACTGGCGCATCCGCAGCAGATCAATGCCCCATTACCGAAGGAAGGCAGCATCAACGGCACCGTGACCGACACAGAAGACGATCCGCTGCCCGGAGCCGCTGTCACCGTGCAGGGCGATACGCCGGAGAACCGGCACACCGCCACCACCAACAGCAATGGTTTCTTTGAGATTAATGAGTTGACGCCTGGCACCTATCATGTGAGTGTCAGCGCCAAAGACTTTGTGGATTGGACATCGGACGCGATCCTTCTGAAGCCCGGACAGAATCTCGACATTCCCGACATTGCGCTCAAGGTGGGCGCCACAGAGAGCGTGACCGCGGTCTACACGCCCGCCCAGATCGCTATCCAGCAGGTCCATCTGGAAGAAGAGCAGCGCGTCCTTGGTGTGATTCCCAACTTCTACGTGGTCTATGCCAGAGATGCCGTAGCCATGCCGGTAAAGCTCAAGTTCCAGCTTGCCTACCGCAGCACCATCGATCCGATTACGTTTGCGGGCGTGGCCTTCTTCAGCGGCATTGAGCAGGCCTCGCGCACGCCGGATTATGTGGAAGGCATGAAAGGCTACGGGCAGCGCATGGGAGCAAACTATGCGGACGGAGTGACTGACGTGCTGATCGGCGGGGCGATCCTGCCCTCGCTGCTGCACCAGGATCCTCGCTATTTTTATAACGGTCAGGGCACCAAGCTGCACCGCACGCTGTATGCCCTGGCTGCGCCCTTCATCTGCAAGGGCGACAACGGCCACTGGCAGTTCAATGTTTCCAGCATCGGCGGCGACATCGCTTCCGCCAGCATCTCGAATACCTACTATCCCACCTCAAACCGGGGCACTGACCTGATCTTTATCAATGCAGGCATCAGCACGGGAGGACGCATGGTGAATGCGCTGGCACAGGAGTTCATCATCCGCAGGCTCACCCCGAAGGCCAAGCAGCACTAAACCGCCCGCTACTTCTTCACGTCTCCGCCAATGGAGATCACCACATAGCGCGCCGCGCCATCGCCTGCGTTGCGCACGCGATGGTTGGTGCCGTGGGCGACGTAGATCACATCGCCGGCACCTGCGGTCTCCTGCACACCGTCATGGTCAAAGCCCAGCGTGCCCTGCACGACCACGATCAGCTCAGAGTGATGGATCACATGCAGATCGGAAGCCGCTGCCGCCGCCGGAGCAATGGATTCATGCACGCGCACCCACTCGCCGGTGGTGAGTTCATGCTGCGCCAGCACGCGGCGGTCGGTGCCATTGGGCGTCAACGTGGCAGGAACAGCGGCAAACCGCAGCACCTGCGAATGCGCCATTACGCCTTCCACGGGCGTCGTAACCTGGGCTTCACTCATCATTCCTCCCCGCGAAGCCAGGCCGCTGAGCGTCAGCGCCGTAAGCCCCGTGCACACATCCCGCCGGTTCAGTGGCTTCATGCGACCATGGTACCGCAGGTTCCGAATTACTCCGGCTGCTGGATGAAGACGTTGTCGGGCACGCCCAGCTTGATGCCCTTCACGCCCGTTGTCACCTTGAGCGGCTGCAGGCCGGTCTTCGTCCCCAGGATGGTCAGCTCATAGATGCGCCCAAGCTCACCGTTGAACTCCTTCAGGAACGGTTCAAAGCTGACCGGATTGCCGGTGCCTTCGAAGTAGGCCTTCGCACCGGTCTGCTCTGCAATCTTCTGCAGATAACTCTGGCCGCTGTAGCTGGCAAGCCCTCCGCCCACGCCGCGATCGGTGAAATAAATCGAGTAGAGCATCACGTGGTTGCGCTGCGCGTCATGAATCGCCGTATCCACATAGGGGCTGGTCTGATCCATGGGATTGATGCCGGTGTAGTTGTCCACGCCATTGGTGACGGCGAAGACCACGCGGGCCTTGCTCCGGTCATTCGACGGCCAGTTCTTGGCCAGGTCTGACAGGCAGAAGTAGGGGCTGGCGTTTCCACCCGGCGTGCCCATGGTCACGCGGAGCGAGTGCGCCGCCGTCGCAGGATCGACAAAACCCCGCGTGGCCGGTGTCACGCTGCCGTTTTGCATGTAGCCCACAAACACGCTGACCCCCGGAGGCAGTGTCTTGAAGAACGCGCGAATGTCATTGAGTTGCAGCGCGACGCTGCTGCGCAGTGAATCGTCCAGCACAAAGGCGAGCTCAATGCCGCGCCCGCTGCTGAGCACCGGATTCAGACTGACCACCTGCGCCGGCTTGCTCGCTTCCTTCACCTGCAGATCGGCGGTAGTGAGCGGAGGCGCGGGATCGGCTTTGGACCGTGTGACGATGTAGGTCCGTCCGGGCAGCGCGCCGCTCTGCATGTCTTGTGCAAAGGCCGTGGGCGCTGCTGCGGAGGCCGCAAAAACAACGGCGAGAACACCGAAGACGGCACGGGAGATCTTCCATTTCATTTGCATGTGCTTGCTCCTTCTCGACCTAAACTCTATGCCAGTATGGCCGGTAATGCACCTGTAATAAGACGCCGGACAGGCCGAAAAGGTGCGCCTGCCTGCGAAATCGCTTTCGCCTGCTGCATGGGCATCCTCCGCAAAATCGTCTACTCTGAATGCGGTGGCGAGGCGAAGTGCAGCCCCGCGCGGGAGAGGCTATGGCAACGGAGATACAGGCGGGATTGATTGGATTTGGCTTCGGCGGACGCGTCTTCCATGCGCCCTTTCTGCGCGCTACCCCAGGGCTGCATCTGAACGCCATTGTGCAGCGCCGCGGCGACAGCGCAGCACAGGAGTATCCGGCGGCCACAGGAGTGCGCATCCTGCGTTCCGTGGAAGATCTGCTCGCTGACCAGAGCCTTGAACTGGTCACCGTATGTACACCGAATGCGTCGCACTACGAGGTGGCGCGCCAGTGCCTTCTCGCCGGCAAACACGTCGTGGTTGACAAGCCGCTGACCGCAACCGCCGATCAGGCGGCCGACCTGGTGCAGATCGCGCGTTCCGCGCAGCGCAAGCTCTTTGTCTTTCATAATCGCCGCTGGGACGGCGACTTCCTGACCGTCCAGCAGGTCATTGCATCCGGCGAACTGGGGCGGCTGGTGACCTTTGAAGGCCGCTGGGACCGCTTCAGGCCGATTCCGCGCGTGAATACCTGGAAGGAGACGGTGGACGAAGGCACCGGCATGCTGCTGGATCTGGGTCCGCATCTGGTGGATCAGGCGCTGGCGCTCTTTGGCCGCCCCTCCGCTGTCACCGGCGAGATCGCCGTGGATCGCGATGACTCCGTCGTGGACGATGCCTTCCTGATCACGCTGCACTACAGCAAGGACGGCCCCCATCGTGGTCTGCGCGCACGGCTCTCCGCCTCGATGGTGGCCGCCGATCCGGCGCCCCGATTTCTGCTGCGCGGCACGCTGGGCAGCTTCCGCAAGCATGGCCTGGATGCGCAGGAAGCAGCCCTGATTGGCGGAGCCAGGCCGCCGCTGCCCGAAGCCGTGAATCCGCCCTTCTGGTTCGCCAATCCGGAGTCGGAGTGGGGAACCCTGACCACGACGAAGGATGGCCACGAGCCGATTCAGCTGAGCAGCCGGACGGTCGCCACGCTGCCCGGAGATTACCGCGGATTCTATGCCGCCGTGCGCGATGCCTTGCTGGGTAAGCCGAGCAACGCAGTGACCGGGGAAGATGGTTGGCGCGTGCTGCGGATTCTGGAGCTGGCGCGGGAGAGCCATGCGGCCGGTAAAACACTGGCTGTGCCTGCTATCGGCTGGTAAGCCTGTCTCCCATCACGCACTGTTAACATTGTGCGTCATGTGCAACTGTATGTTCATCCCATACAGGAATTGAGATGCCCAACGCCCGTGGCGTGTGATATTCGTTTGGCATGTGTATCCTGCGCCGTCTTGTCCGCTCAGTTCGCAGCACTGCTCTCGCATCCCTCGCTCTGCCCGCATTTCTATTGATTTGCTCCGGCACAGCCGAGGCGCAGACGCCGATTCACGCCATCACCGGATCCGGCTACACGGGACAATCGGTTACCACTGCGGGCATTGTGACCGCAGTTCGCGCGGATGGCTTTTTTCTGGAGACGCGCACCACAGGATGGAATCTGCCGCTCAGCAGCCCGGAAGGACTGTATGTGCGCACCGGTGCTGCCCTGCCGCCGCAGGCCGTGGTGGGCAATGAAGTCGCAGTCACAGGCACCGTAGCCGCACTGCCATCGGGCGCAGTGGAGATGGATTCGCCCAGCGCGTATGCCGTGGTCAGCACCGGCAATCCGCTTCCCGACGCGATAGCGCTGCAGCCCGGGGACACACCACTCACCGGAACCGCCTCCGCTCTGCTGCGCTATGCCGGAATGCGCGCCACCATCGCCTCAGTCACCGTGATGGGCGCGCCGGGCGGCGTGTTTGCCAACGGCGTGATAACGGGCAGCGATACCTTCTATGGCGTCATCACTGGCGTCTATGCGGCCATGGCGCTGCAGCGCACATTTCTGCATCCTGCCACGGCGAACACCGCCCTGCTTGCGGGTGCGCCGGGCGGCCATCCGGAGCTGCTCGCCTTCACCGCCGGCACTTCTGTGAACGCGACCACCGGTTCCCTGCTGAAGAATGTAACGGGCGTTGTCGATTTCAGCTCGGTTCGGCCCACCGTTCTGATGGATGCGGCGGATTCGCTCCTGGCCACTGGTCTGATGACGGCACAGGCCGTCTCTCCGCGCACCGCGCATGAGTTCACCATCGCCACGCAGTCGCTGCAGATGCCCGCTGCGGGAGCGGGCTACGCGGCGCAGATGGCGAAGCTCTCGCTCGCCGTGCGCACCATCCTGCTTAGCCCGGATATTCTTGCCGTCCAGGCCGGCAGTGTCCAGGGCATGCAGGATCTGGCGACACAGATTAACACCGATGCTGCTGCCGCAGGAGAAACCGTTCCGCAGTACGCTGTGTGCGCAGCCTCTGCGGCCGACGGCACAGCGTTTCTCTACAACTCGTCGCGCGTGAATAGCGCAGCCTGCACCGCGCTCGCGGCCGGTGCCACCTTCACCGATAGCAACGGCGGGCAGCAGACGCTCTTCACTCATTCCCCTCTTTTGCTGAAGGCTGTGATCCGCATCGCCGGTGCGGCGGACTTTCCTGTCACCGTCATCTCCAGCCAGTTTTCCGCTACCGGCGCATCCGCACTGCAACGCGAGTTGCAGGCAGAGTTTCTTGCCGGTGTCATTCAGCAGCATCAGCAGGCGGGCGAGCATGTGGTCGCCGTTGGCGGGTACAACGCACCGGAGTTCTCTGACGGCAGCGTGGATGTTGTCGGCGTCGTCCAGGGCGCGCCCGCGGACGACGCCACAGTGAGCCAGCCGCCGACCGCGGCCTACGTGCCTCCCGCGCCCGCACTCACCGATCTCGCGCTGGCACTGCCACAGGCCCAGCGCTACTCCGCCGTGCAGGCCGGCGTAAGCCAACTGCTGGACCATGTGCTGGTGACGCCGGACATCGCTGCCTCCGCGCACATAAGCTATGCCCGCCTGAATGCTGATTTTCCCGCTTCCGATTGGAACGATGCGACGCGCGCCGAAGGCATCGGCCCCAGCGACGGCGCGGTCGCCTACTTCGTTCCGCTGGTCACTACGGCGACGCTGACGCCGGCCTCGCAGGATTTCGGCAACGTTGTGGTGGGCCAGACATCGAACCCGCCCGTCACCTTTACCTTCAGTAATTCATCGGGCGCCAGCGAAACCGTGACCAGCGTCGTGATCTCTCCGTCGGGGTCAGATTTCAGCACGCCCAACAGCAGCAACTGCACCACTGTCGCCTCCGGCGGCTCCTGCTCCTTCACCATCACGTTTACGCCCAGCGCCGCGGGCACACGCAGCGCCACACTCACCGTCAGTTCAACGGACGCGAACAATCCGACGCTGACCTCATCGCTCACGGGAACAGGCGTTGCGCCCACCACCACATCCACGCTTACGCCTTCCTCCTCCAACTTCGGTAGTATCACCGTGGGCCAGAGCTCCAGCGGAACGCAGTTCACGCTGACCAACACCGGCAATACCACCATCGGCAACATTACCGTGGGCGCCAGCGGCGACTACTCCGCCACCTACGGCTGCAGCACCCTGGCGCCTACAGCCACCTGCCCCATCACTGTGGTCTTCTCGCCCACCGGCACCGGAACGCGCACCGGCACGCTCACCGTAAGCTCCACCAGCTCCAGCAGCCCGCTTACAGCAGGGCTGACCGGCACCGGGCTCTCGAGCAATCCCGGGCTGATCCTCAGCACCTACTCGGCGGACCTCGGCAGTTTTGAGGTCCATGCAGGCGCAATGGGCAATGGCTCCGCCGGTCCGGTGCAGGTCTATATGGTGAATAACGATACGGCCACCATCACCTTCTCGGCGCCGCTGACCAGCCAGGGCCCTGCGTTCCCCACATCGGGCGACTTTGCGGAGAACAACAACTGCGGGCAGACGCTTGCTCCCGGTGTGAGCTGCCGCATCAACGCCTATTTCATACCCACCACCACCGGTACGCGCGTCGGCTCCATCACCATTGCCTCCAATGCATCGAATGGCACACAAACGCTGGCACTAAGCGGCAACGGAACAGACTATGCGGTGGTCGTGAATCCGACCAGCGTGAGCGTGAAGCAGGGCGACACGGCGGTCTATGCCGTCTCACTCACACCCGTCAGCGGCTACAACAACACCATCGCCTTTGACTGTTCCACATTGACGGCTAAAGGAACCGGCTGCAGCGGTATTACAGCGGTCACGCTGGGTCCGGCGACCACGGTGAATCTCTCGGTCACCACCACATCCACCACCCTCTACGGCGTCACGCCTTCCGGGCTGGCAATGCCGCAAAGGCATACCGCACTGGGATGGATGCTCTGCGTTACCGGCCTGTTGGCGCTCGCTCTGGCGGGCCGGTCACGGCGGCTGGCACATGCTGCCGGTCTGCTGGCGCTGCTGCTCGCTCTGCTGCTACCCGCCGGCGGATGCAGCGGCAAGCAGCCCGGCCCGAATCCGGATGCAACACCGCCGGGAACTTACAACTTCACCCTCAAGCTGATTGATAGCCAGCAGCTCTCCAAGCAGGTAAACCTTACGCTGGTGGTAACCGCACAATAAGCGGAAAGCCGCATATGCAGAATAATCTCCGGAGTTAGTAGTAGAGCGTGAGTGAGAACTGCATCTTGCGGCCGTTGGATTGCGTAAAGCCGTTGGTGCCGTAAGTGGATTGGACCTGGCCGAACAACCGGTTGCTGATCGTATTCGGCGTTCCGTTGGAGGTGCCGGTGCAGCTTGCCGGTCCCGCGATGGAGATGCTCGAGTTGCTGCAGGAGAACTGAGAGTTCGGTTGCGCCAGGTTCGGCGTATTGAATACATTCAGCGCTTCCGCGCGGAACTGGAACTTCATGCCCTGGCGGAACCGCTCCAGCGAGAAGTACCGGCCAAGCTCGAAGTTGGTGTTGATGTACGCGGGTCCTTCAAACGCATTGCGGCGAACGGGGCTGAAGGTTCCGGTCAGCGGATAGGTAAAGGCCGCGGTGTTGAACCACTGCGCCACCTTCTGCGACCGATGACGGTTACCCGGCAGCAGCGGGTTCATGCCGGGCACAATGGCCGCACGCTGGTTGGGCTCGCCATCCAGCGCCACGTCGCTGTTGACCGTCACGCTGAAGGGATTGCCGGTGCGCGCGTTGTACACGCCGCTGAAGTTCCAGTTGTTCACCACGGCGCGCAGTGCAGCGTAGCCGCGATTTAGCTTCTGGATGTTGTACGACCAGCCCAGGGCGAGGATGTGGCGTGCGTCATTGTCTGCCAGACCGCGCTCACTGGCGATATTGAACACATTGGGAATCGCGTTGTTCACCGTCTTGGAGTTGGTCTGCTCGTCGATAGCCTTCGAATAGGTGTAGGAAGCCTGAAGAGTCAGGTGCTTGCCGCCGCGCTGCGTATACTGGGCCTGCAGCGCGCTGTAGCTCGCCGTGCCGACGCTGGCGAAGTCCACCAGGCCGTTGCCGCCGTTGTTGAACTGCGTGTACCGCAGACGCTGCCGGGTGGAAGACTGGCCGGAGTTTGCATTGCCGTTTGCCGTGCCCGCCAGGATCTGGCAGCTGCTGTTTCCATAAAGCGTTGGATTGGCCGTGTAGTAGCCGCCGCTGCACTGCGTGATGGCCGGATTCAGATCGAAGGGGATGGTCAGCTTGCGCGACAGCTTTCCAACGTAGTTCGCTTCCAGCGTGCCGCCATGCGGAATCTTGTACTGGAATCCGAAGTTGAACGCCATCACATACGGCGTACGGAAGTTGCGATCCGGGAAGAAGAGCGAGTACGGATACTGGAAGACCGGGTTCTTCTTGTCGTAGCCGCTGGGCAGCGTGATGCGGGTTCCATTGGCCTGCAGCAGCGGATCGGAAGCGCCGCCCTGCGGGAAGATGGTGTACGTCTGGAAGTAGAACGGCTGGCCGACGCCGATCACGTTTGCGTTGATCTGGTCAGAGAACATGCCAAAGCCGCCGCGCAGGGCAAACTTGCCCGTGCCGAAGACGTCATAGGCGAAGCCGATGCGCGGCACCACACCGTTGAAGTCCGTCGGCACCAGCGAAGAGCGCACGCCGGGATCGCCCGGGAACGCCAGGCCGCCGATTGCGCCCGGGAACACCGTGGATTGGAAGCCCGGAATGAAAGTGGAGGAGTAGCCGTTGGGCTGATACCACTGGAACGGAAGCTCGTAGCGTACGCCCAGATTCAGCGTCAGCCGCGACGTCATACGCCAGTCATCCTGCGCATACATGAAGACGTTATGCTGAATGCCGCCCTGCACCAGCGGCGAGTTCGCGCTGACGTTGCTCGGCAGGCCGAGCATGCCGTCCGCGATGTTCAGGCTGGTGTAGGAAGAGCCGAACGAAATCTGTCCGGGATAATCCTGGTTGTTCAGGTACTGCAGGCGCAGCAGGTTCACACCGAACTGGTAGTTATGCTTGCCATGCGACCAGAGGAGTTGGTCCAGCAGTTCAATGTCTTCGTTCACATGGTCAGAGAAGGCCTGGTTACTGGTGCCGCCGCTGGAACCCGCGGCGCCCAGATTGAAGAAGGCAGAACCGAAGCTCAGCACCGGCAGAACGGGCTTGCCCGGCTCAATCAAATGGCCATTGATCGTCGGATTGTTGGGATTGAAATTGTTATAGGTCGTCGGGTCCGTGGGATTGGTGACATTCTCGTAGCGCTTGTAGCCCACGCGCAGCACATTCTCCATGTTCGACGAGATGAGCCACGTATCACCGATGTTTCCGAAGTTGCTCAGCACCGTGTTGTAGTCAACTTCATACGTCGATACGCCGACGGAGGCACTGTTCACACCGGGAGCCGTGCGGTCATTGCCACGGATAAGGTTCCAGCGCATGTCCAGCTTGTGTTTTGAATTGACTATATAGTCCAGACGGACCAGCACGTTGGTGTCGTTGGTCGGCTTCGGCGCAATAGAGATGGCATAGGTGTTGCCGTTGCGCGTGTAGTTCGGCTGGGGCACATACTTCGCCAGCATGGCGCCGACGACAGGATTGATGCAGATCGCCGGGAACTCTGCGAAGGGCAGATAGGTGGCCTGCACCTTGTCATAGGTGATGCCGGGAGTTGGAGTGGCGGGATCGAAGTATGCCGGACCGCCGGCCTGGGTGTAGGTCTGTCCGCTGGGCAGCGGGAACGGGATCTGTCCATCCTGGTAGTAGTGAGCGCCGGACCATGCATTGGCTGCGCCATTGAAATAGTCAATACACGGCGAGACCTGGCCCGCGTGTGCCGGGTTGGATTCCTGCCAGGCCGTATTCAGATTGGCAAACGCAGTATTGGCATCCGCGCCGGAGGTGGATCCGGCAACATCTGCCGGATTGCCGAGCTTGGTCAGCACATTCACCGATTGACCCGCGGTCAAACCACCGCCTGCTGCCGTTGCCGTCTGCGTCTGCAGCAGATCGTTTACAAAGCTGGCGCACATGCTGCCGGCATACGGTCCGGGCGAGGTACAGGGATGATCGTACGAAGGATTCTGGGTGAGTGCAGTGGCCAGGGTTGCAGCCGAATCACCATTGCGGAAACCGCGCTCGTTATATCCCTGCGAGAGCGCATACGAAACATTGGTCAAGTGCGCGTTGAGCTGCGAGAAGGCTCCGAAGTAAAAGATCTTATCCCGCTTGATCGGACCGCTAACGGTGAAGCCCCACTGATTCACATTATCTTCAGGAGCCTTGCCCGTAGGCGATGGATTCAGATAATCCTGCGCATCGAACATCTGGTTGTGAATGTAGTCCCAGACCGCACCGTGTACCGTATTGGCGCCACTACGCGTGATCACATTGAATACGCTGCCGGCATTGCGCCCGTACTGTGCCTTGTAGTTGTTCAGCAGCACGCTGATTTCCTGCAGCGCGTTCGGCGGAGGATAGTTCACACCGGTGTTGTAGAACAGGTTGTTCCACAGCAAGCCGTCAAAGAGCAGCAGGTTCTGGGTGTTGCGCGAGCCACCCGCTGCATAGGTGGGGCCCTGAGTGTCGCCCGTCGCCGAGGTGGGCGCATTCACTTCGGAAACGCCGGGCAGCAGTCCGGCCATGGCCACCACGTTCCGACCGTCAATGGGCAGATCTTCCACCAGCTTATTATCGATCAGCGAACCCAGCGTGGCGGAGCGCGCGTCCACCGCGGAGCTTTCTTCCTCCACCGTCACCGTGTCCGCGGAACCGATGGTCAGCTTTGCCACAATCTTGACGTTGGCGTCAGCATCCACCGTAATGTCATTCACCACGTAGGCCTCAAAGCCCGGCGCAGTGACCGTGAGCGTGTACTTGCCGACGGCAAGGTTCTGCAGTGTGTACTCACCGTTCTTGTTGGTCGTCAGGGTGCGTTCCGCACCTGTGTCTGCTGAAACAGCGGAGACGTTGGCTCCCTGCACAATGGCGCCGGTCGGATCGACAACCGATCCGTAGATGCTGCCCGTGTTCTGCGCCTGCGCCTGAGCGCGTTGCGGGGCAATGACCACGCAGAGTAGCGCGGCGAAGATCGCCAGGGTAATGGGAACAAAACGCTTGCTTTGCATCGGGGATATGCCTTGCAGAGCCGTCTTCCGCAGTTGCGAGAGCATCGCAATGGTGTACATGCTGACCTCAATCATTCGTTGTACAAGTAATGGTCTGACCACAGTTGGAACCGCGAGAAAGTATGCTTATCACACGGTACGGATGTCAAGTCTTATCTCACTGCGGCCTTCGGGCGGCCGGGTAAACGCTCTCCGAATCGTATCCAGCTGCCTCCTGATAGGGAGATTGGAGCCGCTCCCGGAGCATCCGGGGCGTTGCCCGCTCTCCCATTCCCGCCTGCAATCCACTCTTGACAACACTTAAATCATGCAGGTACAGTTCCATCCGGTCTCCGTTCTAACAAATTTTATTTCGGCATTGGTAGTACCAGTAATCCATCGGCGATGAAGCTCTTCCTAAGCTTTGCGAAGTACGGCTTTGCACAGGGAAAATTAAAGTAACAGATTTTTATGGTTTTTCAGCTCAGTGGGGTGTGTGTGATGCGGTTTGCAGCTAAAAATTCCTTACCTAAAGTCTTCGGCACGATGATGAGCGGATTCGTTCTGCTCCTGCTTTGCGTGATCGCACGCGGCGCCATGGCGCAGGCCCCGATCGTTCTGCCCTACAAGATCACGACGCTGATGGGGCCGCATGCGATCTACACCGTTGGCGCATACTGCAGCGGCACCAGTGGGCCGAAGGCTTACAACACTTCCGGCGACGGCTGCCCTGCGTCCCTGCTCTACGTGGGCACGGAGCCGCACGACGTGCGCGTGGACAGCCTGGGGAATGTCTACTACCTGGATGACACCAATACCAGCAACATCACCGTCCACAAATACAATCCGCGCACCGGCTTTGTAACCAACTATGCCGGCGGCGCAACCGCTGTCTGCTCCGGCGCTGACACCTATGGCGACGGCTGCCCCGCCAGCGACGGAATGGGCAACAACGCCTCCGGGTTCAGCAAGAACCTGCGTGGACGCGGCATCGGCATCGCACCGAATAACGATCTCTATATCGGCGGCTACAACGCATATCATGAGTTCCGCATTTCATTCGCAACCGGCCTGCTGAATCAGGTCGCAGGCACCGGAAGCACTGGCTATACAGACAATGTGGTGGCCACCAGCGCCGGCGTGGGTCAGGCGCGCGGTATTGGCGCGGATGGCGCAGGCAATGTCTACCTGGCGGATACATCCAACAACGCCGTGCGCAAGATCAGCGCCAGCAACGGCTTCATCAGCACGGTTGTGGGCAGCGGCAGCGTCTCCGGCGCGGCGAACACTGCCGGCTTCCAGGATGGCCCTTCCGTGACTTCGCTCACCAGCGGCCCGGAAGATGCCCAGGTGGACTCCTTCGGCAACGTGTACTTTGCTGACCAGGGCAATGCTGTGCTGCGTGTGCTCTACAACGGTCAGGGCACGCTTCCGCCCACGTTGCAATCTCCCGCTGCTCCGGTTGCGGGCAATGTGTACACCGTGGCGGGCATTCCTCCCGGCTCCTCGGCCACAGCCCTGACCTACGCCGGCGCTCCGCAGCCCGGCCTGCTCACAAAGATCAGTTTACGTAAGATCTCCATCGACAAGAACAACAACATCTACATCGCTGACAGCAGCAATTACGTGGTCTGGTTCCTCGATCACAACACCGGGTACATCCGCATCGTCGCGGGCACCTACGGCAAGACGAGCGCGGGAACCGGCTGCACAGGCGGCAATGCCGTGGGTGACGGCTGCGTCGGCACCGTGGCTACGCTCTATCCCTCGTCTGATATGGGCGTGGCGGTTGACGCCTTCAGCAACATCTACATCACTGACTTTGAAGGCGGCGGCAGCAACGGCCGCATCCGCGAACAGGTGAACGGCCAGAACTTCGGCACTCTCGCCACCGGCAGCACGCTGCAGCAGGTGATTGAAGTTCATCTCGGCGTGGGCGATACGCTGGCGTCGGCAACTATCAACAGCCCGAACACTGACTTCACCATCGTGGGCACACCGCAGCAGGTCGGCGGCGCAGCCAACGGCGATGGCACCTCGGACTATCTGATCACGGTGCAGTTCGCTCCTACGCGGCCGGGCGCCGATCCAGCCGCACTGAAGGTCACCACAACGCTTGGCCAGAGTGCATCCTTCAGCCTGACGGGCACGGGCACAGGCGCCAGCGTTGCCATTGATCCGGGCGCGGTCACGGTTCTGCCCGCGGCGGCAACACCGGTCAAGACCCCTTCGTCCGTCTTCGCCGATGCGCTGGGCAACAGCTACATTGCAGACACGGGCAACAACCGCGTGCTGTATTACAACGCAACCGCCGCCACCTACACCGTAATCGCGGGCACAGGCTCCGCGGGCTACACCGGCGATGGCGCGGCAGGCACCGCAGCCACCCTGCGCGCGCCCACCGCGGTCACGGCGGACGCGGCCAAAAACGTCTACATCGCAGACACCGGCAACAACGTGATCCGCCGTGTGGACGGCGCTACCGGCATCATCACCACCTTTGCCGGCGGAGCTACCAGCGTGTGTTCCAATTCAGTTGCGCCGCCTGACGCCGTGGGCAATGGATGTCCCGCGACGCAGGCCATTCTCACTGCGCCTTCCGGCGTTGCGGTGGACAGCCTGGGTACGGTGTACGTCTCAGACCAGACTGCTCCCGGCGGTGTCACGGCCAACACCATTCGCCAGATCGGCACCAACGGTTACATCTACCTGCTCGCCGGCGCAGGCACGGTATGCGCCGGTGCAACGGATACCTTCGGCGACGGCTGCACGGCGAAATCCAGCGTGTTCAGCGCGCCCGCAGGCCTGGCGCTGGATACCTCCAGCAACCTGTACGTTGCCGATTCCGGTGACAACATCGTGCGCAGCATTAACCTGGGCACACTGGCCGTATCACTGGTTGCAGGCAATGGACAGGCCGGTGCATCCGTCAGCTCCGGCAGCGTCGCTGCGCTCTCGCAACTCAATGCGCCGCGCGGCGTGGCAGCAGACGCAGCGGGCAATGTCTACATCGCGGATACCGCAAATCACGCCATCCGCCTGGTCACAGCCACTACGGGCCTGATCAGCACCGTTGCAGGAATCAATGGATCGACCGGCACGGGCACTGTCCCGGGCTCCGGCGTACAGGCACAGCTCGCCTCACCGGCCGGCGTTGCCGTCACAGGCCCGGGCACGCTGGTGATCGCGGATACCGGCAACAATCGCATCCTGAACGACAACCGCACCCAGACGGCTTATAACTTCGGCCGCACCAACGTCGGTTCGTCCAGCGCCGCGGTTCCCTTCCTCGAACTCGGCACCGGCAATACCAGTGCAACCCTGGGCTCGCCGCTCTTCACCACCACCAGCACCGTCGGCTATCCCAACTTCTTCACGCTCACGACCAGCGGCAGCAACGGTTGCAGCGCCGGTACCGTGCTCACTCCAGGCGCCACCTGCGGCCTGTCGGGGCAGTTCACTCCCACGGCCTCCACGGACCCGGTCACGGTACAGGGCACGTTTGCTGAAACCTCTACGGCTGTAGCCAACCCCGCGGTTCCGCAGGTCATGCTCTCCGGCGTAGGCGTGGTGCTGATTCACACCACGGCAACGGTCGTGCAGACAGCGCCCGTGCCTCCGGCCAATCCGCAGTATGGCGGAACCCTGACCATGACGGCAACGGTCACACCGCAGACCTGCGCACCCCTGGCAACCATCTGCGCGCCCACCGGCTCCGTTACCTTCGTGGTCGATGGCCAGTCGCAGGCGCCGGTCGCGCTCACGCCCAACAGCGGCAATCAGACCAGTTCGGCCTCGGCCACCATCAGCGGCCTCTCCGTTGGCACGCACACGGTCGTGGTGCTGTATAGCGGCGATCTCTACTATGCCAGCTTTACCTCCAGCACGGCGAACGTGGTGGTCACCACGGCGACTACGCTGACCACGCTGAGCTTGAACCCATCCTCCGCGGCGCAGTTTGCTCCCATCACGTACTCGGCGACGGTCACCTCCACAACCTCCGGCACGCCGACCGGCACTGTGACCTTTTACACAGCCAGCCCTGCGCTTGCGCTGGGTACGGCAACGTTGAACGGCAGCGGTGTGGCCACCTTCACCGAACAGCTGCAGCTTGACACCAGCGGCAAGCCGGTTCTGCCGACTGCCAGCAGCACGCTGGGCAGCGCCGTAGTGACCAGCTTCTCCATCACCAGCAATGTTGCCACGTTCCAGGCATCGAACAACTTCGTCGCCGGACAGATCATCACCTTCACTAACTTCATCACCAACTCCTACCTCACCGGACAGACGGCCACGGTGCTTGCAGCCGGGCTTTCGTCCACGCAGTTTGAGGTCAACTTCACGCATGCTGATGTGGCGCCCACCCGGGCATCCAACGATCCGCTGGCAGCTGGAACATACAGCGTAACCGCGAAGTACAACGGCGATGCCAACTTCAGCACTTCTACCTCGGCCGCCGGGCCGCTGACGATTGCAGGCGACAGCACCAGCATCCAGCTGGCGTCGAAGTCATGCAATGAGATCAACGTGGCACTCGCCAACGGCGTCAGCACCGTCGCAACCCCCACGGGCGTCTGCCCCAACGATCTCACCTCCTCCAGCGCCACCTTCGGCACACCGCATCCGCTGTATGGCGGTGTGGCCACGCCGACCGGCGGCGGAACTGCAGGCGGCAAGATCAGCGCCTACACTCTCTGCCCCTACCCCGGAACGGCGCCCTGCCCCGCAGGCAGCGTCATCGATCCGAACAACTTCGTCACGCTGATCACCTTCACCGAGACGAATAGCTTCACGGTAGGCCAGACGGTGATGGTGACGAACGCAACCAACATCGATCCGTCGGTTGTGTTGCCGCCCGGCACACCGCCTTCCACCAATAGCGCCACCATCTTCGATATTCCGTTCAAGGTCACCGCTGCGACGGCAACCTCGTGGACCGGTGTGCTGACCTCGTATGTCGCCACGGCGCAGGGTGCATCGATCGATGCAACGGTCTTCGTCCGCCCGAGCAATACCCTGAGCGGAACCATGACCTTCTCCTGCAGTGGATTGCCGGCCAACGCGGCCTGCACCTTCAGCCCGACGTCGCTCACGCTGACCGCGGGCAGCGCGGTGCCGGCTTACACTCCGGTCATCGTCACCTTCTTCACAGACCTGCAACCGGGTACGGGCGGCACATCGTCGCTGCGCGCACCGGCCATGCCTGGTCACCGCTCGCCTGGCTTGACGCTGGCCATGATGCTTGGCTGGCCGATCACGCTGGTCAGTCTGATCGGGCTTGTTGGTCTGCGGAAGCGCAATGGCTGGGCTCGCGCCGGTAAACTGGTGGCCCTGCTCGTGGTGCTCGCAGGCTCCTCCGCCTTCTTCAGCGGCTGCGGATCCAGCGTTGGAACCTACGTGGCGAATCTCACGCCCGCGGGAACCTATCCCATCACCATCACGGCAACGGATGGCAGTGTCTCATCGAGCATTGTCATCAACTTCATCGTCACCTCGCCCGGTATTACCGGACAGGAGTAGCACGGTGCATGACTGATCCGCAGCAATGCGGCAGCAAGACAGAAGCGGCAGGCCAATTGGCTTGCCGCTTTTTGTTGCGCGCACCACCTGTGCGATGGAGAGCGTTACGCGCAGGCACGCAGCCGCCATACTGGTGGCGAGTATGGTCTAAACGGAAAGAAAACGAAGCGGGAGAGGGCGCGAGTTAGAACGCGCCGTCATTCTCTACAACGCAGGAGATGGTCTTGAAGAGAATTTTGATGTCCTGCCAGAGCGACCATTCACGGACATAGCGGCAGTCCAGTTCTACGCGCTCGGCGTAGGTCACCTTGCTGCGGCCTGAAACCTGCCACAGCCCGGTCACACCGGACTTCACGCTGCAGTAGCAGCCGAAACAGTGGCCGTACTTCACCACCTCGGCGGCCACGATCGGGCGCGGCCCCACCAGAGCCATATCACCGCAGAGCACATTCCAGAACTGCGGCAATTCATCCAGGCTATAACGGCGCAGGAACCGGCCCAGGGGGGTGACACGGGGATCGATGCGGAGCTTATGGCACTTGCTCCACTCTTCCATGGCCGCTTCATTGTCATCCAGATGCTGCTCCAGCACCTCATCTCCATTCACGCACATGGTGCGGAACTTCCACATGGAGAAGAAGCCGCCGTTCACGCTGATGCGGCGGTGTGAGAAGAATGCAGGACCGGGCGAGGTGAGCTTCACCAGCAGAGCAATGGCGCCGCAGAGCGGCAGTAGAACCGGGGTGAGCACCAGACAACCTGCAATGTCCATGGAGCGCTTCACGACCGCATAGCGGAATGTAGTAACGGGGGCGGAGAGTTCGGCGCTGCGTTCGTATATCTCGGCAGCAGCGGAAGTACCGAAGCGGTACGCGTCGCCAAGTGCAATCGGTGCAGATGACTCAGGGTACGGATTCTCAGTTGGCATTACATGATCCTCTATCTGCCCGGCGTATTACTTGCCTTCCCGGACTGGATAAGTATTGACAGGCCCTCAGCGTTCGAACCGGAAGAGATGCTACTTAGGGAGCGAACTTACATTACACGAGGATGCAGGAGACTGTGTAGCAAATTTCCGCTTTCTGCGACGCATTTTTGGGGACGTGCAGACAGCGGGCATGGCCAAAAGTGATTACCAGCTATATTATCCTTTGCGCTATCCCCCAAGGGAGCTATTTTGCACAAAAATGTCATTTTTCTCAGCCACTTATCGTCACAAAGCCCGGGAACAACGGTGATATGCATAACATCCGCTTCGGTGCCTGCCGCAGTGAATCAGCATTCACTGGATCTCGTCGCAAAATAGCAAAAAACCTTCGAATAACGGGCTGCTGAAAGCTCTAACCCGCAATTGCGGCGAACTACTTCCCCAATTGGCGGTGCGTTTCCGATATATTTGTATTTAAGTTCTAGTTCTGTCCCTGACCCGAATGGCCTGTTTTGGCAGGCTCCTCAACCGCCCACGTAATTTTCCCCAGAGAAGATTGCCTCGCGATTGTGCATCCAGCGTCAGGAGAAACATCCGGATCGGAAAAGGCTGCCCATGGATACCACGCACACCCGTCTTCGCACGCCCCTTCCACAGGGGCTCTATCATCCACGGAATGAACATGATGCCTGCGGCATGGGCATGGTCGCGAGCATTCGCGGTGACAAGAGTCACGACATTATTCGCAAGGGCCTGGAAGTCCTCATCAACCTGACTCACCGCGGCGCCGCAGGTTGCGATCCGGAGACGGGCGACGGCGCAGGCATCCTGATCCAGATTCCCCATACGTTTTTTGTTCGCGAGTGCGGCGAACTCGGCATGCATCTGCCGGAAGCTGGAGCCTATGGCGTTGCCATGTGCTTTCTGCCGGTGGATAAGCATAGCCGCCTGCAGTGCGAAGGCGTGCTGGAACGCATGGCCATTGCGGAAGGCCTGACCATCATTGGCTGGCGCGATACCCCGGTCAACGGCGATGCCATCGGCCGCGAGGCGCGTGCTTCACAGCCCTACATTGAGCAGCTTTTCGTTGGCCGCCCCGACGGCATGGATGAGGAGGCCTTTGAGCGTCTGCTCTACAAGGTCCGCCGTCGCACGGAGAATGAGCTGGCGGAATCGGACATTGAAGGCAAGGACGATTTTTACATTCCCTCCTTCTCCTGCCGCACCATTATCTACAAGGGCCTGATGCTGGCTCCGCAGATTGAGAAGTTTTACTTTGAGCTGGCGAATCCGCTGGTGGTCAGCGCGCTGGCGCTGGTGCATCAGCGCTTCTCCACCAACACCTTTCCCAGCTGGAAGCTGGCGCATCCCTTCCGCTACGTGGCGCACAATGGTGAGATCAACACCATCCGCGGCAACGTGAGCTGGATGAACGCGCGCCAATCCGTGCTGGAGAGCGAACTGCACGGCGAAGAGATTGATGCACTCTTCCCCGTGGTCACGCCCGGCAACAGCGACTCCGGCGCACTGGATAACGCGGTCGAGTTTCTGTTCCAATCCGGCCGTTCCCTGCCGCATGTGATGGCGATGCTCATCCCTGAGGCCTGGTCCGGCAATCCAGACATGGACGAGGAGAAGCGCGCGTTCTATGAGTACCACGCGTCGCTGATGGAGCCGTGGGACGGCCCCGCCGCGGTGGCATTTACCGATGGCCGCGTGATTGGCGCGACGCTGGACCGCAATGGTCTGCGCCCGGGCCGCTACATCGTGACCAAGGACGACATGGTGGTGCTCGCGTCAGAAGCCGGTGTCATTGATGTGCCCGCGGAAGACATTCGCAAGAAGGGCCGCCTGCAGCCGGGCCGCATGTTCCTGGTGGACACGGTGCAGAAGCGCATCATCTCTGACGCTGAGATCAAGAAGTCACTGGCCACGCGCCAGCCCTACGGCGCCTGGCTGAAGGACCAGCAGGTTTCGCTGGATGATCTGCCCGATCCTTCGCGCATCATCTCCAAAAATCCGGATACGCTGCAGCGCCGTCAACGCGCCTACGGCTACACGGAAGAAGATCTCAAGATCCTGCTGGCGCCCATGGGCGCAAAGGGCGAAGAACCGCTCGGCTCCATGGGCATCGATGTACCGCTGGCCTGTCTTTCCAACCGGCCGCAGCCGCTCTTCAATTACTTCAAGCAGCTCTTTGCGCAGGTCACGAATCCGCCGATCGATCCCATCCGCGAAGAGATGGTAATGTCGCTCATCAGCTACATCGGGACGGAGCGCAACATTCTGCATGAAGCGCCGGCGAACTGCCACACGCTGAAGCTGAATCATCCCATCCTGACGAACCGCAATCTGGAGAAGCTGCGCCGCGTCTCCTCCGGCGATCTGCTGGCCACCACGCTGCCTACGCTCTTCCGCGCAGCCGATGGTGAAGCCGGCCTGAAGCGCGGGCTGGACGAACTCAGCGCGCGCGCCTCGCACGCCGTAGCGTCGGGCTACACGCTGCTCATTCTCTCTGACCGCGGCGTCAACTCCACCTTCGCGCCCATTCCCAGCCTGCTGGCCATGGCTGCGGTACACAACCGCCTGGTGCGCGAAAAGACCCGCACCCAGGTGGCTCTCATCATCGAGAGCGGTGAGCCGCGCGAGGTGATGCACTTCGCCCTGCTCATCGGCTACGGCGCCAGCGCGATCAATCCGTATCTCGCGTTTGAGACGCTCAGCGATCTGCAGCAGCGCGGCTTGCTGCCGGCAGACGTGACCGCCGACAAGGCCGAGTACAACTTCATCAAGGCCATCAACAAGGGCCTGCTCAAGACCTTCTCCAAGATGGGCATCAGCACACTGCAGAGCTACCGCGGCGCGCAGGTGTTTGAAGCGGTGGGGCTGAACAAGTCGCTGGTTGATACCTACTTCTCCGGCACTGCATCGCGCATTGAAGGCGTTGGCCTGGACGTGCTGGCGCGCGAGGCGCAGATACATCACGCCTACGCTTACCAGCCCATCACCGATTCTGAAACCGACCTCGACATCGGCGGCCACTACCAGTACCGCGAAGGCGGCGAGTATCACCTACTCAATCCGCTGACCATCGGCAAGCTGCGGCAGGCTGTGCGCACGAACAACCCGACCACGTTCCAGGAGTACACCGACCTCATCGACCAGCAGGCAGAGCATCTTTGTACCCTGCGCGGCCTGATGAAGCTGAAGTACCTCGATGAGCCGATCCCGCTGGAGGAAGTGGAGCCCGCCAAGGAGATCGTGAAGCGGTTCACGACCGGCGCAATGAGCTTCGGCTCCATCAGCAAGGAAGCGCACGAGACGCTCGCCATCGCCATGAACCGCATCGGCGGCATGTCAAACACCGGCGAAGGCGGCGAGAGCGAAGACCGCTTCACCCGCGACGCTAACGGTGATCTGCGCCGCAGCGCGGTCAAGCAGGTAGCCAGCGGCCGCTTCGGCGTGACCACCAACTACCTGATCAACGCGGATGAGATCCAGATCAAGATGGCGCAGGGAGCCAAGCCCGGTGAGGGCGGCCAGCTTCCCGGCCACAAGGTGGACAGCATCATCGCCGAGATGCGCTACTCCATTCCCGGCGTGGGCCTGATCTCGCCGCCGCCGCACCATGACATCTACTCCATTGAAGATCTTGCGCAGCTCATCTTCGATCTGAAGAATGTAAATCCGAAGGCGCGCATCGCGGTGAAGCTGGTGGCGGAAGCGGGCGTGGGCACGGTCGCCGCAGGCGTCTCCAAGGCGCACGCTGACGTGGTGCTGATCTCCGGCGATAATGGCGGCACGGGTGCTTCGCCGATAAGCTCCATTCATCACGCCGGCCTGCCGTGGGAGCTTGGCCTGGCCGAAGCGCAGCAGGTGCTGCTGCTGAACGATCTGCGCAGCCGCATCAAGGTGCAGACCGACGGCAAGCTGCAAACCGGCCGCGATGTGACCATCGCTGCGCTGCTGGGCGCGGAAGAGTTCGGCTTTGCCACCATGCCGCTCATCTCCATGGGCTGCATCATGATGCGCAAGTGCCATCTGAACACCTGCTCTGTCGGCATTGCCACGCAGGACCCGGTCCTGCGCGCGCGTTTCCAGGGCCAGCCGGAGCACGTAGTCAATTTCTTTTTCTTCATCGCAGAGCAGGTGCGCCAGCACATGGCGAAACTTGGCTTCCGCACGGTAAACGAAATGATCGGCCAGGTAGACCGCATTGAAGCGGACGTGGCGCACGCGCACTGGAAGGCGAAGGGCATCGATCTCTCGTCTATCCTCTACGCGCCCACGCTGCCCACACGCGTCGCGCGCCGCCGTATGCAGATGCAGGATCACGGTCTGGAGCACGCGCTGGATCATGCGCTGATTGAGAAGGCTGCACCGGCGCTTGCTTCCAAGAAGAAGGTGACCGGCAGCTTCGCCATCCGCAACGTACACCGCGCGGTGGGTGCAATGCTGGGCGGCGAGATTGCCACACGCTACGGCTCCGCCGGTCTGCCGGATGAGACCATTCACTTCCGCTTCCACGGCTCCGCGGGGCAGAGCTTCGGCGCATTCGTTCCCAAGGGCGTTACGCTGGAGATTGAAGGCGACACCAACGATTACCTGGGCAAGGGTCTCTCCGGCGGCCGCATCATCGCGTATCCGCCGAAGACCTCCAGCTTCCTGCCGGAAGAGAGCATTCTGGTGGGCAACGTGGTTCTCTACGGCGCAACCACGGGTGAGGCCTTCCTGAACGGTATCGCCGGCGAGCGCTTTGCGGTTCGCAACTCCGGCGCAACCGCGGTGGTGGAAGGCGTGGGCGATCACGGCTGCGAATACATGACCAACGGCGTTGTGGTGGTGCTCGGTTCCACCGGGCGCAACTTTGCCGCCGGCATGAGCGGCGGACGCGCCTATGTGTACGACGATCAGGGCGACTTCTCTACCCGGCGCTGCAACTGCGCCAGCGTGGATCTGGAGCCGCTGGTCAATGCAGAAGATATTGCCGAAGTCCGCACGCTCATCGAGCGTCATCGTGACCTGACCGGCAGCCCGCGGGCCGCCTGGATTCTGGATCACTGGAGCGCGGAGCAGGCACGCTTCATCAAGGTCTTTCCTCACGAACACAAGCGGGTGCTCGGCGTACCGCGCGCCACCTCGGTCTACGTTACTCCCACATCTTCGTCGCCCCTGGCGGCGGCAGGGCAGGTGCAGCATGGGTAAGGTCACTGGTTTTCTTGAGATTCAGCGCGAACAGCCCACACGCCGCAAGGCGGATGAGCGCGTGCATGACTGGAACGAGATCTACGAACCGTTTGGCGAAGAGAAGCAGCGCGAGCAGGGCGCACGCTGTATGGATTGCGGAGTTCCCTTCTGCAATACCGGCTGCCCGGTCAACAATCTCATTCCTGACTGGAACGATCTCGCCTACAACGGCCGCTGGGAGACTGCGATCCGCCGTCTGCACGCGACCAATAATTTTCCGGAGTTCACCGGCCGCATCTGCCCCGCGCCCTGCGAAGCCGCCTGCGTGCTGGGCATCAATCAGCCTGCGGTCTCCATCAAGCTGATCGAGCGCAGCATTGTGGAGCGCGCCTGGGAAGAGGGCTGGATTCAGCCCGAGCCGCCGAAGTTCCACACCGGCAAGCGCGTTGCCGTGGTGGGCAGCGGCCCCGCCGGTCTGGCCGCCGCGCAGCAACTGCGCCGCGCCGGACACGCCGTGACCGTCTACGAGAAGAATGACCGCATCGGCGGCCTTCTGCGCTACGGCATTCCCAACTTCAAGCTGGAAAAGCATGTGATTGACCGCCGTCTGAAGCAGATGGAAGCAGAAGGCGTCACCTTTGTGCCCAATGCGCATGTCGGCGTGAATCTGCCGGTGGAAACACTGACCAGCGATTACGACGCCGTGCTGCTGACGGGCGGAGCCGAGCAGGCGCGCAACCTGAACATCCCGGGCCGCGAACTGAAGGGCATCCACTTCGCCATGGAGTTCCTGCCGCAGCAAAATCATCGCTGCGAAGGCGACGTGGTCGATCCGGCGATTGAGATTAGCGCGAAAGGAAAGCGCGTCATCATTCTGGGCGGCGGCGATACCGGTGCTGATTGCCTGGGCACCAGCCTGCGCCAGGGCGCGAAGAGCGTGCATCAGTTTGAGATCATGCCCAAGCCGCCCGGCGAGCGCGCCGCGTCCACGCCCTGGCCGCTGTGGCCGTTGCAACTGCGCACCGAGACGTCGCACGAAGAGGGCGGCATCCGCGACTGGAGCATCAACAGCATCAGCTTCACCGGAGATGACAAGGGCCGCGTGAAGGCGCTGAACGCCGTGCGCGTGGGCCCGCCGCCGTCGTTCACCCCGGTGCCCGATTCTGAGTTCACCCTGGAAGCCGATCTGGTTCTGCTGGCGATGGGCTTCCTTGGCCCGGTGCGCAGCGGCATGATCGAGCAGCTCGGCCTGGCGCTGGATGCGCGCGGCAACGTGCTGGCCAACGCGGATTACATGACGTCAGTCGACGGCATCTTCGCAGCGGGCGACATGCGGCGTGGCCAGTCGCTGGTGGTGTGGGCTATCGCGGAAGGCCGCAAGGCCGCAGCCGCGGTGGATCGCTATCTGACCACTGACGCGAAACCGGCGGAGATGGCACAGCCTGTGCTGGCCTAACCAGCTCCACTGAACCTGCAAAGGCGCTGAAGAGACCATCTTCAGCGCCTTTGTTTTGACTAGAGCAATTTTCTATTGGTATAGAGATTTGTGACAGCATCCAGAAGCAGATTCCGCGCGCTGCGCTTCGGAATGACAAACAAAGACCGCGCTGCGCTGCGGAATGAGAAACATCTGTGGTGAGAAGCTTTTTGGCGATATGGGTGGCGCGGAATGTATCTGGATTCTTCGGCTCACTGACGCTCGCTCAGAATGACTCGGGAAAATTGGGGTGAAGAAGCAAAGGGGTTTGGCTGGAGGTAAATTCTCGAAAAGCAGATTCCGCGCGCTGCGCTTCGGAATAACAAACAAAGGCAGAAGCAGATTCATCGCTACGCTCAGAATGACAAATCCATGAAGTAATGAAGCACTCTACACCAATTGAAAATTTGGGTTAACGGATAGGATGCGTGAGGTCGGGAATGCACGGGATCACGACATGGAAGCTGGCGCCGCCCAGGCCGGCAGGATCGTTTGACTGCGCTTCAATGCTGCCGCCGTGCCGCGTCAGGATCTCTTTGGTTACCCACAGGCCCAGCCCGGTACCCACGTCTTTCTTCGTCGTGAAGAATGGGTCGGAGATGCGGTCCCGGTCGGCCAGCGCAATGCCCGGACCGTCATCCTCCACTGCAACATGCACGCGCGCGCCGTGCTCTTCTTCCACGCAGTGCATGGTCACGCGGATTCTGCCGTTCACATTCACCGCATCTGCGGCGTTCGACACCAGGTTGGACATCGCCTGTTTCATCTCGCCCGGCAATCCCTGAATGGGCGGGCAAGGCTGAAGATCAGTTTCAACGGAAATATTCTTCGCTTTGAATTTGTTGGAGTAAATGCGCAGCACGCCTTCCACCACACTGGACAGGTCCACGCTCTCCGGCACCTTGGATTCGCGGTAGAAGCCGAGCGTCTGCCGGGTGATATGAGAGACGCGCTCCAGCTCCTGCTCTGCCATCACCAGGTTTTCCGTTACGCCCTCCGGCAGTCCGGGCGTGTGACGCACAATGTAGATCAGGTTGCCCACGGCTTCCAGCGGATTATTAATCTCATGCGCGACGGTTGAGGCCAGACGTCCGGCAGCGGCCAGTTTCTCGCTGCGGCGCAGCATGTCCTGCGTCTTGCGCTCGTAGGTCGCATCGCGGAAGACCAGCACAACGCCCACCATCTTGCCGTAGTCATTGCGGATGGGAGCGGCGCTATCCTCAATCGGAATCAGGCGGCCATCGCTGCTCTCCAGCACGGTGTGGTTCGCCAGTCCAACAATGCGGCCCTCCTGCATGACCTTCTGCACGGGATTATCCACGGGTAGGCCGGTCGATTCATTCGACAGAGGCATGATCTTTTCTACCGGCCGGCCCAGTCCCTGCTTTTCACTGTAGCCGGTGATCTTCTCCGCGATGGAGTTCATGAACGTAACGTGGCCGTGCTCATCGGTGGCGACGACGGCATCGCCCAGGCTGGTCAGGGTCACGCGGAACCATTCTTCGCGCTCCTGCAGCAGCCGCGCGTGGCGCTCGCGGATATCCATCACGCGCAGAATGTAAAACGCCAGCACGATCAGACCGATCGCCGCGATAGCGCTCGCAAGATAGATGCAGGAAAGGGTGAGATGGACGCTGTGTTGGTAAGCCGTGGCGCGAGTGGCGGCCAGTGCGTCTTCTTCGCTCTCCAGCGCCGCGATCTGGCCGCGAACCGCTTCCATCAGGTGCAGACCGAGATCGGACTCCACCAGCGCCCGCGCGGCATCGGTCTGGCCGGATTGGTACAACGAAATCGTCCGCGCCAGTTCGTCAAGCTTCTTCGCCGTCAGGTCACGCAGCACGGCGATTCTGGCCTGTTGCCCCGGATTGTCCACGGTAAGCTGCGCCAACTGATCCAGCTGCGCCGTGGCCTGGGTCCTCGCAATGTCATATGGAGCCAGATACTTGGAATCGCCGGTATAGAGAAACCCCCTCTGACCGGTCTCCGCATCCGTCAGGAGCGACTCGGTCTGGCTCAGCTCATACCGCACCTGCTGGGTGTGGAGTACCCAGTGCTGGTGGTAAAGCTGCACATCAAACTGTTGCCGGGTTACAAGTGTGTTCGCGATCAACACAATAAGCAGCAGAATAAAGCCGGTTAAAACACTCAGCCGCCGGGGGAAAGGTCGCATATTCTTCATTCTCCCCGGAAGGCAGCGGATTGTAAACAGAGCATAATTTCTCCCCTTGGAAGCGCGGTCCGGAGCTCAAAGCCGGGCTCCGGGCACCCTGTCAAAACGGCATGTCAGAGGGCTTTATTTCAGTAGAAATATATTTCTCCGGGAATAATTTTTCTATTGACATATTTCTACCGACACTCGTACCTTTCTCCCGTTGAATTCAAGAGCCGAATTTCACCAACTGACTTTCTTGTGGAGGAACGCAATGATCGCTATGCACGGTAGTACCGGTTTCGCGAAGCTTACCTGGAAGGATCGGCTGACGTCGGGCCTGCTGCTCGCCTGCTCTGGCATCCTGCTGGCCATACTCTTCCTCGCCCCCGCAAAGACCTACGCGCAGACGGGCGGTGAAGGCGCAATTCAGGGCACGGTACAGGATTCGCTCGGTGCTGTTATTCCTTCGGCAACCATCGTGGTCACCAATGTCAACACTGGCGTAGTCACCAGGCGGACTACGAGTTCGGCTGGCTTCTACAGCGTCACGCCGCTCATTCCGGGAACCTACTCGGTCCTGGTTTCAGCTGCAGGATTCAAAAGCTTCAAACAGGAGAATCTTGTCATTGACGCCATGCACGTCTCCGGTTTGAACGTCACCTTGAGCATCGGCGAGAGCTCTGAGACCGTGACCGTAACGGATGAGCCCCCGGCGCTGGAAACCACCAATGCAACGCTTGGCGGAACCATTGAAAATAACGTGTACACCGCGCTTCCGGTCATGATCTCCGGCCTGCAGCAGCGCGACATCACCCAATTCTCTAACCTGCTTCCCGGCGCACAGGTGCCTCCCGGCGGACGTTCGTCCATCATCGGCGGCACGGCGCAGCGGCTGGGTGAACTCTATGTGGATGGTCTTCCGCTGACGACGGCCAGCCAGCAGGGCGACAATCGGCCCGTCTTCAACATCGTCCCGCTTGAAGCCATTGACCAGGTACAGGTAGTCACCAGCGGCTTCTCGGCTGAGTATCAGGGCGCCGGCCTGGAAAACTACTCCACGAAGTCCGGAACCAACCAGTATCACGGTTCCGTCTTTGAATACATCCGTAATACAGCTTTTGACTCCTGGACGTTCTCAGCCAAACCCTGCGCCACCACAACGGGCTGCCCCAACACAACCAAGAAGGTCGTCAATGGCGTAGTCACTACAGTCTTCGGTCCCAAGACTCCGGAGCACCAGGACGAGTACGGTTTCACCATCGGCGGTCCTATCAGCATTCCGCATCTCTTCAGCGGGCGCGATAAGCTCTTCTTCTTTGGCACATTTGACCGCTTCATTTCCAGCCAGGGCGCCAACTTCACCGCAACCACCGTGCCCAGCACGCTGATGCGTAAAGGCGACTTCCGCGAGCTTCTGTCTGTAGCGAACGGCGGCTATGGCAATACGGCGGGCGTCAACTATCCGATCTATGACCCCACCACGCAGGCAAGCTGCACCGCCCACAGCACCACGGGCGCCTGCCGCTACCAGTTCGGCTATGGTCCCTCGGGAACCAACGGCCCGGCGGGTAATCCGGTGCTCACAGGAACGCCGAACGTGATTCCGTCCAGCGAACTTTCTCCGATCACGCAGTATATGCAGCAGTTCCTGCCCGCTCCCACGGTGGATACGACCGGTGTGATTACCAACAATTATCTCGGCGGTCTGCCGCAGGGCTATCACAACTGGATCTATTCGGGCCGCATCGATTACACGATTACGCCCAAGCAGCATCTGTCTGCGCTGCTGACGGGTGGTAATCGCCATGCTGTGCCGTACACGTCGACCAGTACATCCAATCTGCCGGTTCCCTATCTGGCCAGCACTATTTCTACCGTTGCCGGCCATTTTGCCGCGCTGGAGCACTCGTATGAGATAACGGATCATCTCGTCAACCAGTTCAAGTACGGCTTTATGAACTTTGGCGGCCCGCCGGTCCAAAATCCAACCTACGGCATTGCCCAGTATGCAGCGACCACTGCAGGTATCACAGGATTGCCCGCTGGACAGGCCGCCAGCAACTTCCCGATCGCCACCTTTGGCGGCAGCAATGCGCCTCTCGCCTGGGCATCGGTAAGCGGCGGCTCTAACAGCACCAGCTCAACGTCAGTCAGCGAGACATACACGCTCGTAGATAACGTCCAGTGGCTCAAAGGCCGCCATGCCATGAACTTTGGCGGGCAGTACCAGTGGCTGGAGATCAATTCCGATTCAGCGGATACCGGCTCCCTGCCGATCAACATTCCCTGGGGAACGAACTCCACCGCGAACCTGAGCGGATCGACCTGGGCATCCGGCACCGGCTATTCCTACGCCAGCTATCTCATCGGAGGAGTGGGTGGCAGTGGCTCCGTTGGCAGCACCAGTGTCACGCAACAGCCGTTCTCGGTTGTAGGCGGACGCTATCATCCATTCGCAATCTACTTCCAGGATGACTACAAGGTCACCCCCAAGCTCACGCTGAACCTGGGCCTTCGCTGGGATTACATTCCGACCTACACGGAGGCTTTGAACCGTTGGTCCTTCCTGAACCCAAACATCACCAATCCCAATACCGGCAACCTCGGCGCACTGCAGTTCGCAGGCAACTACGGCGGAGCAGGCGTGAGCTGCAATTGCAGCTCGCCGGTCAATAACTGGTACAAGAACTGGGGTCCGCGCTTCGGGCTGGCCTACTCTCTCGACAGCAAGACCGTTCTGCGTGCGGGCTGGGCTGTGCTCTACTCCCATGCCGGTGGTACAGGCGGTGCAGGTGGCGCTGGTGTTGGAACGGGTCAGACTGGATTCAACAGCACCGCGTCTTTCTCTGACAGCACCGCTGGCCCGGCCTTCTATCTGAATAACAACACGTCATTCGCCTCGCCGAATGCGAACTTTGGCGGGCCGGGTTATGTGCTCGCAGCACCTTCCGCCATCAGTGCGTATAGCCAGACGATTAATACCGGTTACTTTGTGTGCGCCGGCCAGACCGGAGCACCGTGCAATGGCACCACCGGCACCAGTGCAGGAAATGGCGGCAGCATTGCCTATCCTGACAAGTACTACGGCGGGCGCGCTCCGGAAATCTCCTTCTGGAACGTCGGCTTCCAGCGCGAAATCACACACGACATGACGTTGACCGTGAACTATGTGGGCACGCAAAGCCACTTCCTGTCCGGCGCCAGCAACATCCGCGGCCTGAACTCGAATCAGCTCAACCCCATTTACCTGAACCAGGCGCTTGGACCATACCTGAACCTGGCGGCTACCCCGACTAATATCACGAATGCCCAAAACGCCAGCGGCATGACGCTTCCGATACCGTATTCGGGATATACCGCAGCCGCCGCACTCAACTCGAATGCAACCATCGCTCATATGTTGACATGGATGCCGCAGTACAGCGGCGTTACCGATACGTGGGGCAACGTAGCCAACGCGAACTATAACGCCCTGCAGCTTTCTCTTTCGCAGCGTTATGCCCACGGTCTGACGTTCACCGTCAACTATACCTACTCGAAGAACATTGACGACACCGGCACGGCCCGCAGCGGCTGGGCGATTCCAGCTTCAGCCACCACCAATGGCACAAGCTGGGCTCCCACCCGTATCGACCGTTCCCGCAGTGTCAACGATCTTCCCGAGTTGCTCACCATCTTCGGCGTCTATAAGCTCCCGTTTGGCAAAGGAAGCTTTGGCGGCAGCCACTTTGCGGTGCGCGCTATCGCCAGCGGCTGGCAGATTTCGGAGATATTCCAGTACTCGTCCGGTCTCGTTCTGCCCATCACCGGTACCTGCAACTCAACCCAGAACATCGGCCAGGGCCAGTGCATGCCGGACTACAATCCCAACTTCAAGGGAAGCCCGCGTATCAACGGCAATTGGGGACAGGGCGTAACCGCGGCGACCCTCGGCAGCGTCCACTACATCCAGGGATATATCTCCTCCCAGGGTGGCGGCTATGGAACAGACAAGAATGACGGGACGGCTCCTTCCTCAGGAACGATTCCCTGCGCAAACAGCGTTGGCCCGTTCTGCAACACCGGCAACTATGCGATTGGAAACGCGGCACGCACCGGCGCCTACGATCTGCGTGGTCAGAGTCCGTACCGCCTGACGATGTCTGTCAGCCGCACCTTCCCCATCTACAAGAGGATGGAATTTGTCTTCCGCGTAGACTGCCAGAACGTGACGAACCATACTACCTTCGGCAACAATGCACAGAACAACCAGATCACGACCAATGTGAATACTGCAACCTTTGGAGCCGTGAACTTTGCCAGTGCAGACAGCCGCGCCTTCCAACTCTCCGGAAGAATCAACTTCTAGGGAGATGCCGCACATGCTTTCCACTCGGGCGTGATGTCTAGCGCCCGAGTTTTTATTTCTGCGATAATCCACGCGAAGGAGCTTTATGCCGAACACACTTCCCCGCCTCTGCCTGCTCGCTGTCTTCTCGTTCGCATGCGCCGCCGCGGCGCAGTCAGGGCGCGATACGCGCTCTGCTGCCAACATGCCAACGGCGCAGGAGATACAGCATCCGCCGGCATCATGGGTGGACAAAGACACCGGCCACCGCGTGGTGCGGCTGACCAATGAGCCGGGTTCGGCGAGCTTCTACTTCAACGTGAACGCCTACACGCCCGATGGCAATGAGATGATCTACACCACGCCGGAAGGCATCTCTGTGCTGGACCTGAAGACGCTGAAGACTCGCAGCGTGGTGCAGGGCCATGTGCGCGCCATTGTGGTGGGGCACAAGACACAGAGCGTCTTCTACATCAAGCCGGAGGAAAATGCGCTTTATGTGACCAACGTAGACACCAAAGAAACGCGGATGCTGGGCAAAGTGCCTCCGCGGGGCAACATCGCCACGGTGAATGCCGATGAGACGCTGGCCGCCGGCACCTACGATGAGATCGATGCGCCGGATAAGCAGTACCGCCCGCCCGCCCGCAATGGCGCGGACCAGGCGCATCCGCTGGATCAGCCCGCGAACAAGGGCGAGATGATGGTCCACCGGCTGGCGGCCCGCATCCCGCTGGTGCTTTACACGCTGGACCTGCGCAACGGCAAGATCACTCCCCTGCTGCACAGCACGGACTGGATTAACCACCTGCTCTTCTCGCCCGCCGACCCGACGCTGCTGATGTACTGCCACGAAGGCCCATGGCAGGCTGTGGACCGCATATGGACCATCCGCACCGATGGAACGCACAACCAGCTAATGCATCAGCGCCACATGGCCATGGAGATCGCCGGGCACGAGTTCTGGGGATGGGACGGCGAGACCGTCTACTACGATCTGCAGACGCCCAAGGGACAGGACTTTTTTCTGGCGTCACTCAATCTGGCCAGCGGCGAGCGCACCTGGTACCACATGGATCGCAATGAATGGTCAATACACTTCAACGTGAGCAAGGATGCGGCGCTCTTTGCCGGCGACGGCGGCGACCCGGGCCAGGTGGCCAAAGCGCCCGACGGCGAGTGGCTGTATCTCTTCCGCCCGGAGTTGATCAAGAACACCGGACTCGCCAGCAAGGATTTTGTGAACCCCGGCATTCTGCACGCGGAGAAGCTGGTGAATATGAAGAAGCACAACTACAGGCTGGAGCCGAACGTGAACTTTACGCCGGACCAGAAGATGCTGATCTTCCGCTCCAACATGTTCGGGCCAACGTATGTCTTCGGCGTAGAACTTGTGAAAGCCAAGCCCTAGCGCGCGCTATACGGCTTGATGACTTTGCCCCGGGCGGAGAAATCCTTCTTCACCGGATCACGGGGCAGCGCTTTCAAGCCCGCTACAACGCTCTCCGCATTCATCACTGCACCGGCCAGGGTGGTGTGCGTGTGCGGATCGCCGAAGAGCGGTTCCACCGCCGCGGGGCCCAGTGCATCATATTTGCGCGCCGTGATCTCGTTCAGGTCAATGAATCCGGCGTGCTGCTGTTCCGCTACCTGCCGGGCCCAGCCGCCATACGTGGCCTCGCCGCGAACGATCTTTCCATCCTGCCAGATTTTGCGCGGCACCAGCGAACAGATGACCGGGATAGCACCCCGGGCGCGCGCCTGCACAACGTACTGCGTCATGTACCAGCCGTAAGTGTGCACCGTCTCATCATTTTTGGTAATGGGATTGTGAATCTCCCTGGTCTCATCGCCAATGCCGGGCAGGCTGCCCCGCGCCCGCGTCGGCTCATCCGCCGCGCCGCCGTCATTGTGGCCAAACTGGATCAGCACCACGTCTCCCGGCTTCAGCAGCGCCAGCACATCGGCCCAGTGCCCTTCCGTAATGTAGGTGCGCGAGCTGCGGCCGCCAATCGCACGATTCACGATGTTGATCTTGCCGGTGTCAAAATACTGCGCAAGCTCATCGCCCCAGCCCATCTGGTTATTCGCACCGTCGCCGTGACCGTTGCGCACGGTGGAATCGCCCACCAGGAAAAGTGTGGGCAGTTTCGGGTTGGCTGCTGACGGCAGCACCACCTGCTCCTGCACACGCGGATCGGTATTCACCGCAGTCTGCTGTGCGGACATACGCTTCACTTCGCTGGCAGCCAGCAGAAATGCGCCCACGCCATAGTTGTAGCTGGAGCCCGGCGGATACCACGCCGGCTCCGCGCCCGTCTGCTGAATGCAGCCTAGCCTGCCGTCAGCATAGATGTGCTGCACGATGCCGGCCCACGCCTTTGCAATCACCGGCTGATACGTGGCCGCATCGAGTGTGCCGTTGTTCACGCCCCACGCCATGGCGTATACAAACAGCGCGGAGCCGGAGATCTCCGGCAACGGATAGTGTTCGGGATCGAGCAACCCTGCGTGCCACAGACCATCGGCGCCCTGCAACGAAGCCACGCGCACCGCCATCTCACGCAGCTGGTTCACATAGAACGCACGATGCGGATCATCCTGCGGCAGATACTGCAGCGTCCGCACCAGCCCGCCCATCACCCAGCCTTCCCCGCGCGACCAGAATATCTTCTCGCCGTTGGCCTCACGCTTTGTCAGATAACTGGCGTCGCGCGCATACAGATGTTCCTGCTTGTCGTAGAGCAGGTCAGAGGTGCGCTGCCACTGTGCGTCGAGATAGGTGATGTATTTGGGATCGTGCGTCGCAGCATACATACGCGCCCACACCGGCGGCGACATAAACAGCGCATCGCACCACCACCACGGAATCCGCGCGTCGCCCGGCTTCAATGTGTCCAGCCCGATCAGTGAATCCAGGTCGGCGCGCGCAGGCGCAATCATGGCGGCGTCGCTCTTATCACTTTGCAGATACAACTCCAGGTACGTCTGCGCAACACTCTGGTCATCGGCGTTAGGCAGCCGCGCACGCAGCTGCCACTGGTACTTCTGCGCCATCGCCATCATGGCAGCGCGGTACTTTGGATCGCCGGTTGATTCCGATGCTGCCATGAATCCGCTGTACTGCACGCTCCACGTCCATATGCGATCAAAGTACGGCTGCGAGCGCGCCAGATCCCAGTCCGCCACTTTGCGCATCGCCTTGTCAATGGCCGCGGGCGTCAGCGCCGGGGACAGGTCCGTCGCCAGGGGGCCGGGGTTCAACGGCGCATCGCCAAAGTTCCGCGCCGTGTCTTTGTCAATGTCAGCCTGTTGCGCGGGCGTGGGCGCAGGATATTTCCGCGTCTGCGCAACCGCTGCAATGCCGGCGAACAAAGCTGCAACCAGCAATATTCTTGCAGAGAGTGAATTTTTCATGGCTTCTTCTCCGGCGAGGGTTGCGGCAATCCGGTCACGTTAACGCTGTCCGTCAACTTCACCGTGCTGCCGTCGGCGATCTTCAAGGACACATCGGCGAAGGTCCAGTCCTTCGCATCGGCAATATACCCTGCGTGCTCCACCTGGATATTCAGATGGTCGAAATGGAATCGCTCCAGCGGTGCGGAGGGATACGCATCCACTTCAAATGCAGTCTTCGCGCCCGCTGCGGTGATGTTCCAGATGTGCACATCATGCACGTGCGCAATGCCCTGCGCCTCCGGCACCGGCGTCGCCAGCGTCTTGTAGTACGCAGGATACTGCGTGATGCCGTCGGGAATCTTTGCATAGCTATAGCTCGGATTCCAGTTCATGGTGATGCGCAGAACCACCGGCGTTCCGCTCATCGTGATGTCGTGGATGCGGATATTTTCCGCAAATCCGCCGCGCGTGTGTGCGGATTTGAAAAGAATTCCGACGGGCACTGCTGCCAGAGTCTTCAGGTTGTAGGCTTCAATATTGCGGAAACCACCCGACGTCTCGCTGCCAAACGTCACCCCCGCAGCGCCCTCGCGCACAATGGAATCGCGCAGCACCACATCTTCCGTAGGCCGGTTAACGCGCAGCCCATCAGAATCTCTTCCCGCCTTCAGACACAGCGCATCGTCATTCACTGCGATGTCAGCGTGCTGCACCAGAATCTTCCGCGAAGAATCGATATCGACGCCGTCCGTGCTGGGTCCGTGACCGCCTTCGTTATTGCGGATGGTGATGCCGTCGACGAGGACATCATGCGAGTAGCAGATGTGCACGGTCCAGAAGCCGGAGCGGCGCAGGTTCAGGCCCTGCAGCTTCACATCCGATGAATTAAATATCTGGATAAGCCGCGGCCGCTGGGTATCGTAATCCGCCGCCCAGCGCAGGCCCTTGGCATCGTCTATCTTGCGCAGTGCCCAGTAACCGTCCCACCAGATCTTGCCATCGCCGTCGATCGTGCCTTCACCGGTGATTGCCGCATGCGTCTGCTCGTATACATTCACCAGCGCGGCGGGCCAGGTCATCTCTATGCCCGCGACGCGCGTCGGCATGAGTGGATAGTCCTGCAGCCGCTGCGAGCCCAGCAGCGTAACGCCCTTGTCAATCCGCAGCGTCACGCTGCTCTTCACAAAGATGGAACCCGTCAGATAGGTGCCCGCCGGAAAAATCACCGTCGAACCTGCATGCAGCGCAGCGGCATCGATCGCGCGCTGAATCGCAGCCGTGTCCAGCGTGTGGCCATCTCCCCTGGCGCCGAATGCGCCCACGCTCACGGTCTCAGCAGCGCCATGCAGCGCCGCCCATAGTGCCGCCGCTGCAATCCATCGTTTCATCTGCATGATTAATACTTCTCCAGAAGAATCTTGCCGAGAATACCCGACGGCAGCGGCTGCAAATGATCCGTATCCTGCGGAACAAAGCGTTGGCCGTAACGCGCCGTCAACAGGTGATAATCAACCGGCGCTCTGCCGCTCAACATGTTGATAGCCGTGTTGGCCACCTGAATCTCGATCTGGTTTTCACCCCTGTGCAGTGCGCCGGTCAGATCAAGCGTATAGGGCGGGCTCCAGACCGAACCGATGCGCTTCCCGTTCACCCACACCACGGCGGCTTCGCGCACGGGGCTGTCCAACAGAGCCCGCGTGCCGTGATTGTCGTTCGGATCGGGCGCAATGGGTGTGCCTTCGCCAAAGTTGAGCGTAAGCGCGTGCATACCGGCCAGCTGCTCCCCGGTCAGCATCCTGTTTTTGTGTAGGTGGCAACACCCGAAAAATACCGCAGTGCTGGAGTCGCCGACCAATCTCCCGGCGTATCGATCTTCTGCGCGGCAGTGGCCTTGTCCCCGCGCTCGGCATAGGTGACGGCCCAGCCCTGCGTCCAGTCAGCGATCTCGCTGGGCGCAACGAGCGGTACTACGGGCTTGGCATCGACTGCCGTGTCGCTCAGTACGATAACGCACGATTCATACGGTGCCAGGTGCAGGGCGACACTCTGCCCCGCGGCCTTTTCTACATCGCCGGAGATCGGATTCCACAGGGAGACATTTTTACGCGGCGCGCGAAATGCTGCTGAAGCATTGACAGGCTCATTGGATGTGTTCGCGACAAAATAAATATCCGCGTCAACCAGCTTGCGATGAAGAAACCCGACCACACGATTGCCGCTGCTCAGTGTCACATCCGGAGCGAGAGCACGGTGCAGAGCCTCGCCCAGATCGCCATCGTTCTTGACACGCTGCGCATTCGCATTGCCGCTAAACAGCTGCTGTGACAACTTCTGCACCACCGCTGTGTCAGCCTCTGCGTGCAGAAATCCCGGTGCCCGGCTGGGTGTGCTGCCGACGGCAATCACCTTGCCGCCACGCGCGCTGTAGGCGGCAATGGCCTGTATCGTCTCCGGCGAGAGACGCTCCACATGCGGCAGCACCAGCACGGGATAAGGAATACCCACGTTGCGAATAGACTCCGCATCGACATAATCCTGGTTGTAGCCTGCGCTCTCAATCTGCTGCGTCAACTCATCGGTCATGTATGACTTCATGCCATCGGAGAGGCTCGCCTTGCCGGGCACAAACTTCGCATAAACATCATCATCGGGCAGCAGCATGGCCACGTCATTCGCGGGCTGTCCCTGGCGCAGCAGATAACTCGTGCGCTGCAGATACTTCATCACGTCGGGCATCACAATCCACCACGGATTGTGATCGCTGAATACAGCCGCTGCGTAGAATGACCAGCCCGGCTCAGCCACATCGGGCGGCGTATAGGGCCAGCCGTGGCCGATCAACTGATTGATCCCCTGCAGAAAGAAGCGGTCCGCCTCCGCCTTCATATCCAGCGGCGTGGCGCGGAAGGCGGGCGAATGCAGCCAGGTCCACGTCTCAGACGATGTGATGGGGCGGCCATACAGATGGCTGGCCGATGTGGCCCAGCGCGTAAAGGAAAAACTCTGCCACTGCGGCCCCTCGCCCTCCGGCAGCGCCACCAGCCGATTGCTCGACATGGATGCCGGCGGGAAGCCATAGTTCTGCGCGCGGAAGCGGGTGTGGTGCGCGGTGGCCCAATCGTTGACCGGCGTCAGGTAGCGCTCATCCAGCAGCTCGGTCAGCGTCATACCCCAATCGTGCCGTACCTCCGCGGCCACTTCGCCTGTGCCCGCGGCCAGCAGCGGCAGGTAGGGCGTCAGATCGTATCCGCGGCGGCGCTGGAATTCCGGCAGAAGATCATCGGTCCAATCGGCGCCGTACACTTCCAGGCTGTCGCTGAAGACCGCATACGGCGGCGTATCGCCAAAGGCCTGCAGCAGACGGTCCGCCACGGTGTGCAGATGATCTTCCACCGCGGCTTTGCTGTAATGATCGAGCACGAAGCCTTCAGCGCCCACTGCCGGACGCTTCACCTGCTGCGCCGTTCGCCCGGCAATGTAGAAGACCAGCACGCGCGCTTGCGGCACAGGCGCTACGCTGATGCGGCCATGCTCCGGTGCAGCCTGAACCTGTCGCAGGCCGGCTACGTTGTAACTCTTCGCCGAGCCTGCCCCCGCAAACACGGTAATCAGTTTCTCGCCATTCTCCAGCGCAGGAACTTTTTCTGAGGCAGCATTCGCCGGCAGGTCCACCGCCACCATGCGCAGGCACGCGGACGCGTGATCCACGGGAACGTAGTCGCCGCCGTAAGGCCAGCCGCTGGCCAGCGTCATGTCCATGCGCATGCCGTTGGCGCGCGCGGTCTCCGCTGCAAACTTCACATCGCTTAGAAATTCATCGGAGAGATACGGCGCGTTGTGAAATCCTTTCGCCGCATCATTCAGCGCCAGGGGATAGACCGGCTGCACCTCAAAGCCGCCAATGCCGCCGGTCTTCATCGCCAGAATCTCACGCTCCAGTTCGGGCCTGGTGACTGCAGGGCCAAACCACCACCAGCGCATCATGGGGCGCGCATAATCGGGCGGCGCAGCAAAGTGCTCGCGCACGGCCGCGATATTCTGCTCCGGCGCGACCTGTGCCCGCGCGCTCGCGAACAGCACTGCAACCGCCGCCGCACCCAGACCTATATGGCGATACCGCATCCACGCACGCGCCATCGCAGCCTCCCTCGGCAGAGCCTTCTTGATTTACTTGCCTACAGCGGCAGCCGCTACGGGGACAGGCGCGTTCAGAATCGGCTCCATGCGCCCCTGCAGCATCTGCGGCTTTGTCTCCGCGTCAAAGATATCGAGGATCACAATACGGTTTTCGCCCGCATGCAGCCATGGGCCGGGAAGATACAGCGTCTTCTGCGGTCCTTCATTCCAATATCGCCCCAGAGCATGTCCGTTGACCCACACCGCGCCCTTGCCCAGCGCGGAGACATCCAGAAACGTATCGCCGACCCTGGCCACGTGGAACGTTGCCGATGCGAAGTGCGGACCGGCGACAGTCTTCGCGCTGCCGCGGTCAAGCTTCATCACCGTCTCCGGCTCCATCGGCAGCGAATAGTTCTCCCAGTTCTCCAGCGGCTTGCCGGCCAGTGTAACGGAATGCGTGATGCCCTTCACTTCGCTGCTCATCATGTGGGTGGAATTGATGCGCCCGGAGTTCTCCACCAGGATATCCAGCCGCGCACCCTTCGGCGCCTGCAGCGGAATGCGATCCTGCTTCAGTCGCCGGTCCACCGTGCCGGCCAGCTTGCCATCAACGTAGATGCGCGCATAGTCCTGCACTGCATCCAGCACCAGCTCACCAGCGGCAGGCGCTTCCAGTTGCTTGCGATAGAGAATGTAGCCGTACGCCTGGCCCATCGCTTCCATCGTCAGCGGCAGCTTGCTGCGCACCGGCATGGGCAGGTGATCCCAGAGCGAAGTCGCCTGCCCAACCGCGAACGGCGCAACCGCAATGACAGGAGCCACCGGCGGAAGCGGAGGCAGCGGAGCATTCGCGTACTTTGCCAGCGCGTCGCGGTATGCATAGAACTTCGGCGTCGGATGCCCGGCCTCATCCAGCGGCGCATCGTAGTCGTAGCTGGTCACGTCCGGCAGGTACTCATTGCCAGTCCAGCTTGCGCCAGCCATGAATCCAAAGCTCGTGCCGCCGTGAAACATGTAGATATTGATGGAAGATTTGTGGCTGAGGATATAGTTCAGATCCTCCACCTGCTTGTCAGTGGGGCGCGTCTCATGCGGATGCCCCCAGTGATCGAACCAGCCGGGCCAGTACTCCGTCACGAAGGGCGGCTGCGCAGGCCGCTGCTTCGCCAACGCCGCCAATCCCATCTCCGCGTGACCGGTGCCGAAGTTCACCCCCGACGTAACCCCGTCCAGCGAACCCGCATCCAGCGCCCTGGACGGATTCACCGTGTACAGCATCGCATCGGTCCCGTTAAATCCGGAGCGCACAAAGATGTCTTTCAGGTGCTGCATGTACTTTTTGTCGTTGCCGTAGTTGCCGTACTCATTCTCAATCTGTACGGCGATGATGGGTCCGCCACGCCCGATCTGCAGCGGCGCCACCTCTTGCGCCAGGCGCGTAATCCAGCGCTCCACCGGCACCATGAACGCGGGATCATCCGTGCGCAGCGCCGTCTTCATCTTCGGATCGGCCAGCAGCCACGATGGGTAGCCGCCCATCTCCCACTCGGCGCAGGAGTACGGGCCGGCGCGCAGCAGCACATTCAGGTGTTCGCTCTGCGCCAGGCGGATGAACGCGGCGAGGTCATGGTCGCCGCTGAAATCAAACACGCCCGGACGCGGCTCATGCACATTCCAGAAGACGTAGGTCGCGATGGTGTTCAGCCCCATCGCCTTGGCCATCTCCATGCGCGCCTTCCAGTACTCGCGAGGAACACGCGTGTAGTGAATCTCGCCGGAGAGCACCTGGATGGGCTTGCCGTTGAGGGCGAAGTGGTCCCCTTCGATGACGAAGCTATGGGCCGGCGGCTGCGCCGTCGCGGCGCTCCATCCAGCCGCTACAAGGGCAGCAAGTGCAACACGAAGCAAAATCTTCCGCATAGGCGAAACTCCCGTCAGAACAGGGTACATCCAGCCGAAACTCTATGGCAGCGGAGGGAATAGTGTCAATAGACAAATAATTTCCACACGAGATTAGCGTCGCCAGAGACTCACCGGCTCGGCCCGCTGCGACCGGCCCAGCTCCGCGGCCCAGGCGCAGGTGGCGCGCCCCAGCGGCATGGTGATGCTGCCCCGCTCCAGGGTGGCCAACTGCACGGCAAAATTGCCCAGGGTCGAGCACTCCGTCCCGGCGAGGTGCACCTCCAGACCAGTCGCTTCAGCCGTCAGCCGGTTCAGCAACTGGTTCCGGCTGCCTCCTCCCATCACGTGCAGCCTTCGCAGCTTCTTTCCGGTAATCGCTGCCACGCGCTGCAGCACCTCGGCATAGCGGGCCGCCAGGCTATGAAAAATCAGTGAGGCCATCGCCGGAGCATCCGCAGCCAGCGGACTGATCTCTGCCAGACCGCGGCGGCGCAGCTGCGCATTGATGCGCTCCGGCATCCATCCCGGCAGCAGTAGATCAGGATCGTCCACATCCAGCAGAAACTCCGGCGCAGGCAGCAATGCGGTCGCCGCAATCAGTTCCGTCAGGTCGATGTGCGCGCCATCCTGGTTCCATTGCTCCATACACTGCCGCAGCAGCCACATGCCGTTCACATTCTTATGGAAGCACACGGTGTCATCCGCGCCGCCCAGGTTGGTGAAGTTCTCAGCGCGCGCGGCATGGTCATTGATAGGCGCATGCAGCAGCGTACCCACCAGCGACCAGGTGCCGGAGCTGATGTAGGCCCAGTCATCCCCTGTATCAGCGATTGCTGCAATCGCAGACGCTGTATCGTGGCACGTCGGGGCGATAAGGCGCGTATCCGCGAGCGCCGGCAGCGCAGCCAGCGGCCCGCGCAGCTTACCCAGATCTCTTCCCGGCTTCACAATCGGTGGGGCCACGCTCAGCTCGCAGCCCAGCGCCGCGAATATTTCGCTCGACCACTCGCCGTTCAGTCCGACCATCTGCGTATGCGTCGCGTTGGTCTTCTCTGAGACAGCGTCGCCACCGTAGCGGTACAACACATACTCCGGCAGATTCAGCCAGCGGCAGGCCCGCAGTGGCGCGGCATCCGCCGCCATCTGGTAGACAGTGTTAATCCGTAGAATCTGGATGCCGGTGAGCGCGCGCATGTGCTCTGCCGAAATTTTCCGGTGCAGCAGATTCTCCGCCGCAAGGGTGCGTTCATCGCGATAGCAGAAGGGGTCGGCCACCGGCGTGCCGTCGTCGCCCAGGCGCACATAGTCCACCGCCCAGCCGTCCACCGCGAGCGAGCGGATGCCCTCCGCCGCGATCTCTGCGCACAGCTTCAACCCGTGGTCCAATCCCGCAAGAATCGTCTTCAGATCCCAGCGCAGTCCATCCGCTGTTTGCACGGCGTGATTCGGAAAACGATGCACCAGCTTCATCTGCGCGGCGCCGTCTATCCAGCGCAGCAGAGAGACCCTGCAACTCTCCGCGCCGAGGTCCATGGCAACCAGCGCGCGCCGGTCGCTCGGCAACACCGCAGCGCCCTGCCGTGTGGAGCTCATCTCAGATACGCCTCGGTCAGCCCGCCATCCACCGGGATGAGATGACCGGTGGTGACCGGCGCCCGCGGGCCGCCGAGGAACAGAATCGCCTCAGCGCAATCCTTCGGATCGATCGGCACATGCGTCAGCGTGCGCCTGGCGTAGAAGGCAGCCAGCAGATTGCGCAGCTCGTCATCGCTGCCCGCTTCGTCAAACGCAATGCCGTACTTGGTCAGCGAAGCCTTCACCCGGTCGCGCGGGAACATGGTTGATCCCTTCACCACTGTTGCCGGGCAGATGCCGTTCACGCGCAGCAACGGAGCATAGGCCACCGCAAGCTCACGCACCAGATGGCTCAGCGCCGCTTTGCTCACGTCGTATGCCTCAGTACCGCGCTTGGGCACCACGGCATTGGCTGAACTGGTCAGCACCATGCTGCCCGGTACATTCTGCGCCTTGAAGATCTTCATCGCCTCATCCGTCAGCAGGTAGTTCGCCGTTACGTTCACCTCCAGCGTCAGCGCCCACTGCGCATCGCTGATGGTGCCGTCAGGCGACGAGGGAAACCTCGCCGCAGTATTAATCAGCAGGTCAATGCCGCCGAAGGCCTTGATGGTCACATCCAGCGCCGCGCGAATCGCCTCACGCTTGCGGATGTCAATTGCCGCGGCCACCGCACACTCCCTGCCGCCAATTGCCTTCGCTTCATCGGCCACCTTCTGCGCCGCCTCCAACGAGAGATCGGCCACCACGATGTGAGCACCGCGCGCCGCTGCCAGCAGAACCGTCTCGCGCCCGATACCGCTGGCGCCGCCCACGACCAGCACAACGCGGCGGCTCAACTCTTTCTCCGGCGGCTGGCGGCGAATCTTCGCCTCTTCCAGCGCCCAGTACTCAATACGGAATGCCTCACTCGGCGGCAGCGCCACATAGTTCTGATACACGGTGAAGGCCTTTGTGGGCGCAGCCGGACCAGCCTGCGGAAGATCCGGCGGACACTTGCCCTCATCCATCGCGCCCGCGCCTTCCATCACGTGAATAGCATTGCGGTAAAACTCACCAGTCACGCGCGATTCCATCTTGTTCTTGCCGAAGCTGAACATGCCGATGCCCGGAACCAGCACCACCGTCGGGCTGGCGTCGCGCATCGCCGGCGAACCTGTAGTCGCATGCGTCTTGTAATACTGCGCATACTCTTCGCGATAGGTCTGCAGCGCTGCATCCACCTTCGCTTCCAGCGCAGATTCATCGCTCGCGGGGTCCCACGCCACAAACAGCGGACGGATCTTGGTGCGGATGAAGTGGTCCGGGCAACTCGTGCCCAGGTGCGCCAGCGCCTGCGCCGCGTTGGAATTGATGAACGCCAGCACATCCGGCTCATCCGTAAACGTGCCGATCACACGCTGGCGGGCGGAGACGCGTCCGCGCAGAATCGGCATCAGCCGCAGCGCAACCGCCTCGCGCTCCTGGTGCGGCTGGTGCTTCGCGCCGCCAAAGCTCGCCGTCTTCTTCGCGCCGTGCTCGCTGATGAACTGGCCCAGCTGGTCAATGATGGTGATGGTGTTTCGATAGCTTTCGCGCTGAGTATCGCCCCACGTGAACAGACCGTGCCCGCCCAACACCACGCCGTCGCAGCCGGGCACTGCGGCCACCGCCTGACGCAGCATCATCGCCAGCTCAAAGCCCGGGCGCTGCCATGGCACCCACACCATCCTGTGGCCAAAACGCTGATTGAACTCTTCCATCTTCTCGCGGCCATTGGCCGATGCCGCCAGCGCAATTCCCCAGTCAGGATGCAGATGATCGACATGCGCAAAGGGAAGAAATCCGTGCAACGGCGTATCAATGGATGCGGCCACGGGATTATTGCCGAAGGTGCACAGCGGATACATGGCGACGATCTCATCCTCGCGCGCAACTCCCTGGTAGCTCTTCTCCAACGCCAGCACCTTATCCAGATACAGCGTGGCAAATCCTTCGCGCCTGATGCTGCCCAGGTCGCCGCCCGATCCCTTGACCCATAGAATTTTTTTGGTCGCGCCATCCAGCGGATCGACCATGTCGAGTTTCGAGCTGGTGTTGCCGCCGCCGAAGTTCGTCAGGCGCAGGTCTGAGCCGAGCAGGTTGGAGCGGTAGCGCAGCAGTTCGGGTGCGTCGAGCGTGGAGGCGATCGTCTCATCCCAACGATCTTCAAGGAAGTGAAGTTTACCGGGGTTCGTCATGGAGTGCCTGATTTCCTAATCAATGTCATGCCGCGCAGGCGGCACGCACAGCACATTGATACTTTCACACGGAAGGGTAAGCGGGCAATAGGGCAACTATTTCAATAGGGATAAATACTGTTCGCTGCCCTATTTGCGCGCTCGCCTGGTAACTGCCGCGCTGACTGCTGCCGCAGATGCTCCCGCCGCTTCTTCCAGCATGCGTGCAGCCGCGTCCGCGGTGATTGCGTGGTGCTCGGCATAGTTGTAGGGGGCGATCTTTTCGCCGCGCAGCAGCGCCAGGCCCAGGTCAATCAGCTTAGGGCCATACGCTTCATGTGAGATGGATGCAATCGCAGGGCTGCCCGCGCGCTGCATCTCGGCCATCATCTCCGGCACGCAATCCTGCCCCACCACGGCCACCTGCTTCTCACGGCCAAGCTCGCGCACCGCCTCAATCGCTCCCATCGCGCTGGTGTCATTCGCGGCCGCGATCAGAATATGTTTGTCCTTCGGATGGCGCTTCAGAAAATCCAGGATGACACGATAGCTCTCGTCCCGCATGCCACGGCCATCGATGCGCACGAAGGCTTCGACCGGCAGGTTGGGCAGCCGCGACTTCACACCTTCGAACGCGCCGGTGATGCGGCTCTGCACCAGCTGGCCCGCCTTTTCCAGGTCCAGGCCAACGGTCCAGCTCACATGGCCTTCCCATCGGCTCAGCGCGAAATCTGCCAGCAGGTTACCGGCATCCACACCGGCGCGATAGTTATCCACGCCAAAATACGTCGCCCGGGGGTGCGGAATATCGACAGCGATCAGCGGAATGCCCGCCCCGGCAATCTTGTCTGCAATGATTGGCGCCACGTGCTCATCAATCTGGAACTCGATGACAATGTCCACGCGCTCGCGGATGAACGTCTCCGCGTTTTCAATCGCAGCGTTCGCTTCATATTTGTTATCCAGCACCAGCAGGTCCACGCCCACGGCCGCAGCCGCCTCGCGCAGGCTGGCGGTCACGGCTTCAGAGAACGGCATGTCAGCGCTCTGGCTGCCAAAGCCGAAGCGCAGCTTCTTGGGGCTGGCGATGTGCCGGTAGGTGCGGTCCGCGCCCTGCGCCACATAGCCGCGGTGCACCAGCGTCTTCAGAATTCTGTAAACGGTCGTCTTGGAGATGCGGGTGCGCTTGTGAATGGCCTCCAGCACCATGGGCTCATTCGAGTTCTGCAGAAGCTCCAGGATGTCCAGCGCCTTGGTCAGTACCGGGATCAGGTACCGGCGCTTGCTCTTTTCTTTCACCGCCATGCTTACTCCGTCCGGACGCGCTGGCAGAAAACAGCACGCACACGATGTAATTTCCCTAATGGATTTACGCCTTCAGCATAGCACCGGCCAATTCCTTATGCATAGGAGCTTTGGGACGCGGTATTCTTCGCCTGGCGCTCGACCGTGATGCGCTCCACGTAGCCGCCGGACCGTAGCGCCGCCAGCGGATCGGGGGCCAGCCCGCGCTGTTCGCGCCACTCGCGTACCAGCGGGCGCACATCCTGCCAGAACGCGCCGCGGAAGAGCTCTTCCGCCTCCACCAGCCGGCACGAATCCTGCAACTCCGCGAGCTGTATCTGGTCCACCAGCGCTGCTTTGGCGTAGAGCTCCTGCGCCATCATCACGGTCTGCACCATCGCCTCCATCTTCCCTTTCAGGTTGTGGCTCTGATCAATCATGAACGCCGGTGCGCTGCTGGAGCCGTTGGCGAATTGCTCCGCATGAATCTCGTGGAAGATGCGAAAGATCTGGTAAGGATCGATCGAACCCAGCGTCAGATCGTCGTCAGCATACTTGCGGTCGTTGAAGTGGAAACCGCCCAGCATCTTCAGCTCCAGCAGCCACGCCACGATCTGCTCAATGTTGGTGCCCTGGTAGTGATGGCCCGTATCCACCAGCACGCGCGCCTGCGGCCCGGCACTGCGCGCCAGATCGAGCGCCATGCCCCAGTCCGCGATATCGGTATGGTAGAAAGCCGGTTCAAACGGCTTGTATTCGACCAGCATAGTCTGCCCCGGAGCGAGCGCTGCATGGGCAGCCTGCAGTGCCTCCTTCATCCAGCCGATGCGCCTCCGGATGCTCTGGCTGCCGGGGTAGTTCGATCCATCCGCCACCCACAGCGAAACCTCAGCCGCGCCCAGCGCTTTGCCTATCTCCACCGAATCCAGCAGATGGCGGACCGCTTTCTGCCGGATCTCCGCACTCGGATTGCAGATGGAGCCGAACTTGTACTCCTGCTCCTGAAAGAGATTGGGATTGATTGACCCCGCGCGTATGCCGGTCTTCTTTTCCAGCGCCTGGATGCCGGCGGCATCGGCGACGCCGTTGGGCAGATCCCACAGCACGTGCAGCGCCAGCGTGGGCGTAATGCCGGTCAGCCGGTTCACTTCAGCCGCGTCAGCAAACTTTTCTTCAATGGTGGTCGCCGCGGCCGCCTGCTGAAATTTGCCGAAGCGGGTGCCGGTGTTGGCAAATCCCCACGACGGTATTTCAATGTGGAACGCATCCAGTGCGCGGAAGACCTTATCCCTGAGCGGTGCTGACATCGTACCCATCCTTTACGGCGGCAAGCAGCGCCGGGTGCTGATTCATCTAAAAACTATAATACCTATTGAAATAAGCGTAAGACTCGCTGGAATTCTAACGCCTGGGCCGGCAAGACAGTCAAGCTATTTCTTCAATAGGCAAATTGTTTCCAAACGTCAACTACGTCAGGTACTATGTTTCCGCTGCCGGAAATAAGATGGTTCTCAGCTCCGGATTATGCGCGAGGGCAGATGGGTCCTAATCCCTTTATCGGCGTTATCTACCACTGGCTCGGCGGCCTGGCCTCTGCCAGCAACTTTATTCCCTTCCGCGGCATTAAGCGATGGTCCTGGGAGATCTACTGGATCATTCAGGGCATTGCCGCATGGCTGGTTGCCCCCACGCTGATCGCCAGCCTCTTCGTTCCGCATGTCTTCAGCATTCTTCATGCCGCGCCGCCGGAAAGTCTCGGCTACGCCTTCTTCTGGGGCGTGCTCTGGGGCATCGGCGGACTCACCTTCGGGCTCGCCATCCGCTACCTCGGCCTGGGGCTGGGCTATGCGATTGCGCTCGGCCTGTGCACCGCCTTCGGTACGCTCATCCCGCCCATCATGCACGGCCAGATGCGTACCATCCTGATGGAGCGCTCCGGCCGGGTCATCCTGCTGGGCGTGGCGATGTGCCTGGTGGCGATTGCCATCAGCGGCGCGGCCGGCTACTCCAAAGAATCCGAAATTACGGAAGCAGAGAAGACGGCCACCGGCGAGCGCGACTACTCCTTCGGCAAAGGCCTGCTGGTCGCGGTCTTCGCCGGCATCATGAGTTCCTGCTTCGCCTTCGGGCTGGATGCGGGCAAGCCCATCGCCGTCCTGACACGCAACCAGCTGCTGGCGGAGGGGCGCGCCGATCTCTGGGCCAATCTGCCGGTGCTGATCGTGGTGCTGTGCGGCGGTTTTCTGACGAACTTCGTATGGTCGGCCATTCTCATCGCGCGCAACCGTTCCCTCGCGCAGTTCGCCGGACAGCCGGGTGAAAATCCCATGGGTGCGCCCGATGCTCCCGGTGACATCTCGGCCACAGCCCGCATTGCCCGGCCGGTGCTGATCGCCAACTATCTGCTGGCCGCGTCGGCAGGCATTATCTGGTACTTCCAGTTCTTTTTCTATTCCATGGGCACCACCAGGATGGGCAAGTACGACTTCGCCAGCTGGACGCTGCATATGGCGAGCATCATCATCTTTGCTACTCTTTGGGGAGTGGCTCTGCGCGAGTGGAAGGGCACCAGCCTGCGCACTCGTATTCTGGTCTCCTGCGGCCTGCTGATGCTGATTGGATCAACGGTCGTAGTGGGCTACGGGAGTTATCTGAAGCTGCACTAATCCGCAGTGGCACGAAGGAGTTCCTTGCAAATCGCGCTTTTTGTCGCCTGCTACAACGACACGCTTTTCCCGCAAACCGGAATCGCGGTCACACATGTGCTCGAGCGCCTTGGACATACGGTCACCTTCCCCATGCAACAGACCTGTTGCGGCCAGATGCACTACAACACCGGCTTCCACCAGGAAGCTGTACCCATTGTGCGGCGTTTTGTGCAGACCTTTGCCGATGCGGAGGTGGTCTGCGTTCCCTCTTCGTCCTGCGTCGCCATGATGCGCGAGCACTACGAGATGATCGCCGAAGCCGCCAACGACGCCTCCTTTCTGGCCGATGTGCGCGCCCTGCTGCCGCGCATCTTCGAGTTCTCTGAGCTGCTGGTCAAGCATCTCGGCGTGGAAGATGTGGGCGCCGCGTTTCCCCACCGCGTGGCGTACCATCCCTCGTGCCACTCGGCCCGCGTGCTGCATCTGGGCGAGACACCTCTCCGGCTGCTGCGCGCCGTGCGCGATCTCACGCTCGTCACCATTCCCAATAACGATCAGTGCTGCGGATTCGGCGGCACCTTTGCAGTGAAGAATGCGGATGTCTCCGGCGCAATGCTGGCGGAGAAGCAAGCCAGCATTCTCTCCACGCCGGCTGAGGTGGTGACTGCGGTCGACAACTCCTGCCTGATGCACATCTACGGCGGCCTGCACCGCGCGGGCTCCGGTGTGCGCACACTGCACCTCGCAGAGATACTGGCTGCACAGGGGGGCGTGCAATGAGCATTCGCGTCGGCAAGACGGCCAAGGCGCCCGACTTCCCCGCCGCAGCCAAAGTGGCGCTGCAGGACCAGCAGCTGCGCAAGAACGTGCATCATGCGACGGACGTCATCCGCAACAAGCGCGCCCTGCGCGTGCAGGAGATGGATGACTGGCAAGAGCTGCGCCAGGCCGCGCATGAGATCAAGGAGCACACGCTGGCGCACCTTGACCACTACCTGCAGGAATTTGAACGCAACTGCACCGCTGCCGGCGGAACCGTGCACTGGGCGCGCGATGCCGACGAAGCCAACGCCATTGCCATCGGCCTGATTCAGCAGTATGGCGGCGACGAGGTCATCAAGGTCAAGACCATGACCTCAGACGAAGTGCAGATGAATGTCGCGCTGGAAGCCAAGGGCATCATGGCGCACGAGACAGACCTCGCGGACATGATCGTGCAGCTCGGCCACGATGAGCCATCGCACATCGTGGTGCCCGCGCTGCATCGCAACCGCTTTGAGATTCGCGATATCTTCAGTAAAAAGATGGGCCTGCCCGATCTGACGGCTGACCCCGAAGACCTGGCCGCCGCCGCCCGCAGCTATCTGCGCGACCGTTTTCTGCGCGTGAACCTCGGCATCAGCGGTGCGAACTTTGCTATCGCCGAGACCGGTTCGGTGTGCGTGGTGGAATCAGAAGGCAACGGCCGCATGTGCGTGACGCTGCCCGATGTGCTGATCACTCTGGTAGGCATTGAAAAATTGATTCCGGCCTTTGAGGATCTGGAAGTCTTTCTGCAACTGCTGCCCCGCTCCGCCACCGGCGAGCGCATGAATCCGTATAACTCGCTCTGGACCGGCGTTCATGCGGGCGATGGGCCGAAGGAATTCCACGTCATCCTGCTGGATAATGGGCGCACCCAGTTGCTTGCGAGCAAGATGGAGCGTGAGACGCTGGACTGCATCCGCTGCGGCGCGTGCCTGAATGCCTGCCCTGTATACCGCGAAACCGGCGGCCACGCGTATGGCTCCATCTACTCCGGTCCCATCGGCGCCATCCTGTCGCCGCAGCTGAATTCGCTGGAGCACTCGCGCTCGCTGCCTTATGCATCGTCGCTCTGCGGCGCGTGCTATGAGGTGTGCCCGGTGAAGATTAATATTCCGGAGATCCTGATCCACCTGCGCGGGCGCGTGGTGCACGATGACCAGCAGACGCTGAGCGGCAACCTGAGCCAGATGAACCTCGCCATGAAAGGCGCGGCGCTGGTCTTTGGCAGTCGCCGCCGCTATGAAGCCGCGCAGCGCCTGGGCCGTATGGGCCAGCTCCTCTTCAAACGCAACGGCCAGCTGGAGCACCTGCCCGGCATGGCCGGCGGATGGACGCGCTACCGCGACCTGCGCGCACTGCCGCAACAGACCTTCCGCGAATGGTGGAAGCAGCGCCAGGCCACAGCGCCTGCGCCGGAAAGTGAGGCCCGATGACGCCTGCAACATCTGCCCGCGAAGCGATACTCGCCCGCATTCGCGCCGCGCTGCCGGCGGATCGCGCCCCCGAGCCGGAGAGCATTACGCGCACCTACAAACGTGCCGGCAACCTGCCGCGCGAAGCCTGTCTGGATCTTCTGCTCGACCGGCTGACAGATTATGAATCGGAGATTCTGCACGTCGCGGACGAATCCGGCCTGCCCGCCGCCATCGCCCAGGCGCTGCAGAACGCAGGGGAGACGCGCTTGCTGGCCGATGCTGCCTTTCCCGCGGCCTGGCTGCCGGCAGGCGTTGATGTGGTGATCGACCGCAATCTTTCCATCGAAGCGATGAACGGCATTCCCGCCGTGGTAACCACCTGCGAGGCGGCGGCTGCCTCCACGGGAACCATTCTGCTGGTGCATCACGGAGCGCAGGGGCGCCGCGCCATCACATTACTGCCGGACCACCACATCTGCCTGCTGCATCGCTCGCAGGTTCATGAGCTGGTGCCGGAGGCGCTGGCTGCGATTGCTGAGCATCGCGGCGAGCCCATCACCACCATCTCCGGGCCGTCAGCCACGTCAGACATTGAGATGACGCGCATCCGCGGCGTACACGGGCCACGCAACCTTACCGTGATCCTTTACGGAGCGATCTAGTCTACTTGTCCGGCGATGGCGGGGCCGTCAAAGTGGAAGACCTCGCGCATCTCTGACCACTTCTCACCGGGAGCAGCGTCAGCAAGCTGCGCCTGCATGGGATCCATAATGGCCCACCAGCGCTGGGTATGCGGACACTGCGCCATCTTTCGCATATCCGCCTCCATATCCGTGCCGTGGTATTCAAAGTAAGCCATCAGCAAGCCCGCGCGGAGAAAGATGCTGTAGTTACGGATATTGCAATCGGCAATAGTCTGCAGAACCTGCGGCCACACCAGCGCGTGATAGCGGATGTACTCCTGCTCATCCTCTGGACGAAGGCGAATCAACTGGGCGTAACGGCGCACGGCAGCATCCCCTGAAAGACTTGCGCGCCGCGCCGGGAAGGATTGCACAGACGCGCACAATCTTTTTACCTCATTTGAAATTATTTGCATATTGAATATTGCAAGAGACGAGTCTTCGCGGCTGAAGGAACCATTCCCGGTCGATATAAGTGACTTTATTTCAACGGTATATCCAGAACTTCAATGGTGTTCGCCGCCACCCTGTGCTCCTGCTTCTCGCCCAGAATGGCGAGCTTTGACGCAATCGGATGAATAGCATCCGGCTCGGCCATGGAATTGGTGGCCCACCAGCTGGCCGCATGGAGCGAATAGACCACCGCAGTGCCCGCCTTTGCCCCGGCCAGGTCCAGCAGGAGCGGCTGCGCCTGGTTCGACGCATTCACCAGCTTCAGATGCAGCACCTTCGCCTGCGTGGAGACCGTCGCCGACCAGAAGAAGCGCGGATTGGTACCCGAGGCCGCTGTGAGCACCGTGTGGTCGCCCAGATGCGCGGCAAACAATACCTGTGCCCAATAGCTGGGCGAACCGTAAGCGTGCAGCACGTCATAGCCGATCAGGTCAGGCGCCCACTGCATGCCCCCGGGATTCACATTGGTGAAGAGCGGAGCGTAGCTCGCCATCACGATCAGATCGCTGTTGCGTTCCATGCCGGTCATCCAGGCGGCATCGCCCAGCGCCGCGCCAAAATCCGGCGTAGGCGAGCCCTTGCGTGTGGCCCATTCGCCGACGAAGATCTTCGGCCCGTTGCGATCCGCCGTGTCGTACTTGTGCACCAGCGCAAAAAACTCTTCCGGCGATCTGTAATAGTGATCGTCAATCACGTCCGGCACGGCACTCTTGACCGGCGTGGTGGCAATCAGCTTGTACTGCGGATAGCGCGCGCGGATGGCCGTTGCGAACTGCGCGAAGCGCGCGTCGTAGCTGCCGGACCGGTCGAACTCATCTTCATTGCCGATCTCAATGTAGTGCAGCGGAAACGGCGCCGGATGGCCGTACTGCGCGCGCCGTGCGCCCCACTGCGTGGAGGCATCGCCCGTGACAAATTCAATCTCATCCAGCGCATCCTGCACAAAGGGCTGCAGCGCCTCGCCCGTGACATGCTCGCCCTTCAAGGAATATCCGGCATACACCGCAAGCACCGGTTCGATCTTCAGGTCTTCACACCACAGCAGGAACTCCAGCAGCCCCATCCCGTCAGTTGACTGGTAGTTCCACGGGCTGCGATGCGTGGGCCGGTCCACGAGCGGGCCGATGGTAGCCTTCCAGTTGAAGCGCTCCTTGATGGTGTCACCTTCCAGGTAGTTGCCGCCGGGCAGGCGCAGGAAGTGTGGATGCATGGCAGCCATCATCTGCGTGAGGTCGGTGCGGTCGCCGTTGGCGCGGCCGCGAAACGTGGGCGGAAAGAGCGAGACGAGCTGCAGCGCAATGGTTCCGGGCTGATCGAAGGTCATCTCAAAATGATTCTTCTCCGACGGCTTGATCGACGGCGAAGACTTCATGGTGTAGGCATAGCGCCGCCAGGCTGCACCGGCCAATGGCACATGCGCCTCAGCCAGCACCGCCCCGGTTGCATTCGAGACCAGCCGCACATGCGCCGAGCGGATTCCCTCCACGCTGGCATAAAACGATCCGCTGTACGTGGTGCCGGGCAGCACTGCCATGCCCCAGTAACCGTCGTTCGCTACACCGGCTTCCTGCCCGGCAGAGACGCCGCTCACCTCCAGCTTCATGCTCTTCGGCAGCGCCGTGCTGGGGCCGGTGTCACCGTCTTCCATCTTCACCGTGGCGGTGCCCTGCGCTATCGCAGTCCAGTATTCAAAGCGCGGCCAACGATTATTGAACGCGCGATTGCGCACCATCTCGGCATACAGGCCGCCATCGTAGGAGTAGTTAATCTCTTCCGTCATCAGGCCATACAGCGTAGGACTCACAGCCGAGACCCTCACCGTGGCATCCACGGTGAGGGTGGGCGGCTGTGCGGCTGTCTGCGCAGCCAGAGGCGCGGTCACAATCCCAAGCAGCGCAGCATAGCGCAGAAAAATCTTCATCGTCTCACCACATCCATGAGCTGAACTATCGAATGTAAGCCAGTATATGTCTGAACGTGCGTGCGCTTCACCGTTCTGACTGAAACATTTCCTTCACTGGACGATAGTCACCATGGAAGTGTTGGGGGCGGCGCATGATCGCGGAGAAGACAGCTACGCCTGCACAGGAAGCCGCGTCTGCACAACCGCAGGTAAGCCGGTTCCTTGCCAGGCAGCCCATTCTGGATCTGCGCCGCCAGACGATTGGCTACGAGTTGCTCTTTCGCACCGGGTGGGAGAACCGTTTCAGCGGCGAATCGGACGACGCCACCCGCGCCATGCTGGACAACTGCCTTTACATGGGCATCGAATCGCTCACCGGCGGCGGCCTTGCTTTCGTGAACTGCACCCGCGACGCGCTCGCAGGACGGCTGGTCACGCTGCTGCCGCCCGAGATGACCGTGCTGGAGCTGCTGGAAACCGTCGAGCCAGACGCTGAGGTCATTGCAGCCTGCGCCGCGCTTTGCGACATGGGATACCGGCTGGCGCTGGATGACTTCATCCCGCGCCCGGAGATGCAGCCGCTGGTGCAGATGGCCAGCTACATCAAAGTGGACTTCCAGCAATCCGATGCGGCGGCACGCCGCAGCATCCGCCGTATGGCACGCCACAGCCGCGCCGCATTCCTCGCGGAAAAAGTGGAAGACGAAGCTGGCATGAAGCACGCCATCGCGGAAGGCTTCGAATATTTTCAGGGTT